>WNFY01000002.1_pt1 | contig 197802 bp, 181 predicted proteins | sample 5400091 | NCBI WGS metagenome assembly WNFY01 (sample SAMN13153364, study PRJNA577476) | soil metagenome | isolation source: 60 cm soil or saprolite under grassland replicate 1 | place: USA:California | collected 2016-06-15
TGAAATCACTGTCCCGCTCCAACCAGGTCCTTTGCGTCACCCATCTGCCCCAAATCGCAACGTTCGCCGAGCATCACTACCTGATTGAAAAGAAAACCGTGGCCGGGCGTACCCACACCACAGTCCGGCTGATTTCCGGCGAGGAGCGCACGGAAGAAGTGGCGCGCATGCTCAGCGGCGCCAAGCTCACCGAGACTTCCCGCAAGCACGCTGAACAGATGATCAAGGCCAACGCCTAGCTGTGTTTCTCCAGACTCCACCACTCCCGAAATCTCCGGGATACTTTGACAAGATCCGCATTAGCTAATAAACTTAGCTAAGTATGGCGTACACAGTCCACGAAGCCAAGACCAATCTTTCTAAGTTACTCAAGGAAGCCTGCTCCGGCAAAGAAGTGATTATCGCCAAAGGCCGTCAGCCCATGGCAAAGCTGGTGGCGATTGGCGCGGCCCGCAAGAAACGAATTCCGGGCAAGTTCGCAGGACAATTCTCTGCCGCGGAGAGTGCCTTCGCTCCGCTTACAGACCAAGAGCTAGAGGAATTAGGTTTCGCATAGTCCCCATCCATGCAGGTGCTGCTCGACACGCACGCGCTCTATTGGTGGTTCGTAGAACCGGCCAAGCTGTCAAGGCGGGCAACAACCATGATGGCCAGCGAGGCCAACACCGTGCTGGTCTCGCCGGCAACCGGCTGGGAGTTGGCTATCAAGGTCAATCAAGGAAAACTGGATGCGCTTCCACTGGTGGTTGAACTGACACGCCACATCCAAGAGGAAGGCTTTACCGAATTGCCGCTCGGCATAGAGCCGGCCTTAAGAGCGGGACTCTTACCTTTACACCATCGCGACCCTTTTGATCGCCTTCTGGTTGCGCATGCTCAGTTCTTGAACGTGCCGATCCTGAGCATGGACACGGTTCTGGACCTGTATGACGTAACCCGGGTATGGTGATCGAGCTTTCACGGACCCACCCGCTCACCCTTCAGAAATCCCACTTCGCTGCTAATCCTCTCTATTTCTATGGCTTACATTGACCAAGCGGATACCCATCGGATACCCTATAAGTACTAATCCACAGTGGGGAAGTGTACCCTGAAGGCAGGTAATGGCGTTGCCTACCGATAAGACTTTGTTGCTCCTAAAGCCGCGCGGATTCTGTGCTGGCGTGGTGCGGGCCATTGATATTGTCCGCATCGCCCTGGAGGCCTTTGGTCCGCCCATCTACGTCCGCAAGGAGATTGTCCACAACCGCTTCGTCGTCGAAGAGCTCCAGCAAAAGGGTGCTATTTTTGTGGACGATGTGGACGAAGTTCCCAACGGAGAACGGGTCATTTACAGCGCTCACGGCGTCTCTCCCGAGGTTCGCGAGAACAGTCAGAAGCGCAATCTGCGAGTGATTGACGCAACCTGTCCCTTAGTCACAAAGGTCCACGTGGAAGCCGTGAAGTTTGCCAAGGATGGGTATTCGCTGATTCTGATTGGCCATCGTGATCACGATGAAGTCATTGGAACTTTAGGCGAAGCTCCTCTGGTGACCCAGGTGGTTGGTTGTCCCGAAGAAGTCGAAAGCCTGCAGGTGCCGGATCCAGAGCATGTGGCCTATTTAACCCAGACTACCCTTAGCCTGGATGAGACTAAGGACATAATCACCGCACTGCGAGCAAAGTTCCCTAAGATCGAGGGCCCACACGCGCAGGACATCTGCTATGCCACGGAAAATCGCCAGGTCGCGGTAAAGCAGGTGACCTCGGAGGCGGACTTGCTGTTGGTGGTGGGTTCGGACAACAGTTCCAATTCCAATCGCCTGGTGGAAGTTGCGCGCAACCTGGCCACGCCTTCCCATCTCATTGATAGTTTTCGCAATATCAAGCCGGAGTGGCTTGAGGGTGTGAAGACCATTGCTTTAACCGCCGGGGCTTCTGCTCCGGAGTGTTTGGTGGAAGAGGTAGTGCAGTTTCTCTCTGCCAAGGGCTTCGATCAGGTGAAGGAAGTGGAGGTCATGCCGGAGAACGTGCGCTTCGGCCTGCCCCCGGAGATTGTTCAGGCAATTGCCGCCGCGCCCAGACCGGTGTCAGCGGATTAGTGGGCGCACGAGTTTTGCTGCATAAAGCTATGAATGAGACCACCTCCCCGGCCTCTAACTCTTCCGCGCCCCAGCTGCGCTTTGGAAAGATTGAAGGTTTTGCCAGCCGCGTCGCGGCTGCTGTGGAGAGCGCTCGCAAATATTTGTTCACCCAGCAGCATGAGGACGGATATTGGTGCGGCGAACTTGAAGCCGACACCACTCTCGAATCCGATTACGTCCTGCTTCACACCCTGCTTGGCACCAGTACCCAGGAGCGCTTCCAGAAATGTGCCAATCACATTCTTTGCCAGCAGAATGACGATGGGGGATGGGGGACCTATCCTGGAAGTCCATCGCACATCACGGCTTCGGTGAAGGCATATTTTGCCTTGAAGCTGACTGGCTATAAGGCGAATCATCCGGTCCTGGCGAAGGCGCGGCAAAAGATTCTGGAGATGGGAGGGGTGACCGAGGTCAATACCTTTACCAAGATTTACCTCTGTTTCCTCGGACAATACGATTACGACGCGGTGCCCGCCGTCCCTCCGGAGATCGTACTGTTTCCCAACTGGTTCTGGTTCAACATCTACGAAATTTCCTCGTGGTCGCGGGCGATTCTGGTCCCGCTCTCGATCTGTTATGCCAAGAAGCCGTTTAAGAAAATCCCCGATGAAATGGCGATTGACGAGCTTTTCGTAGGCGGGCGCGACAAAGCGCGCATGCATCTGCATTGGGACAAGAAGCTGATTTCCTGGCGGAATTTCTTCCTGGTTCTCGATCGCATCACCCATTGGTTTGAGACCGTGCATATTCGCCCGCTGCGGTCCATTGCCCTAAAGCAAGCCGAAAAGTGGATGCTCGAGCGCTTCGAAATGAGTGACGGCCTGGCAGGGATTTATCCCTCCATCGTCAATTCGGTCATCGCTATGCGCTGCCTGGGATATTCCCTGGACGACCCCCAGGTCATTCGCGCGCTCGATGAGTTCGAGAAACTGGGAATCGAAGACGGCGACACCTTCCGTATGCAGCCCTGCAAATCCCCGGTTTGGGATACGGCTTATGCACTATTCGCCTTAGGGGAAGCAGGTGTTCCGCGCAGCGATGCGCGCATGGTGAAATGCGCGGACTGGATTCTGCAAAAGCAGGTCCGTCACGCCGGCGACTGGAAGGTCAAGAACAAGCAAGGTCAGCCAGGCGGGTGGTACTTCGAGTTTAACAATGAGTTTTACCCAGATGTCGATGACAGCGCTATGGTTTGCCTGGCGCTGAGTCGGGTTGAGCATCCCAATGGTCGCTACCAGATTGAATCCGTGCAGCGGGCCATCGATTGGATTTTGTCCATGCAATGCCGCAATGGCGGCTGGGGGTCGTTCGATAAAGACAACGACCGCATGGTATTCCAGTATGTGCCCTTTGCCGACCACAACGCCATGCTTGATCCGGCCACGGTGGACATCACCGGGCGTATTCTCGAGATGCTGGCAGCCTATGGTTATGATAAAAACCATCCCGCGGTGCAGAAAGCCATCCAATTCCTACGAGAGGAACAGGAACCCGATGGCGCATGGTTCGGTCGCTGGGGCGTAAACTACATTTACGGAACCATGCTCGTGCTGCGCGGGCTGGAAGCGATAGGCGTGGACCACCATGAGCCTTATGTGCAATCGGGCGCCGAGTGGTTGCGTATGGTACAGAACGCCGATGGCGGCTGGGGTGAGGGCTGCGGTTCCTACGATGATCCGAATCAGAAGGGTGTAGGCCCGAGCACTCCCTCACAAACCTCATGGGCGATCATGGGGTTGCTTGCGGCAGGTGACACGCGAAGCGATTGTGTAGCCAGGGGGGTTGCTTATCTGCTGACGACGCAGAGAACAGACGGCTCTTGGGATGAGAAGTTTTTTACCGGCACAGGTTTTCCGCGGGTCTTTTACCTCGGGTATCACCTGTACCGGCAGTATTTTCCATTGGTCGCGTTAACAACGTACGCGAAGGTGATGAAGGACAAAAATTAGGCTCCTGGCTAACAGCTAGGAGCTAGCAGCTAGAAACTCAAAATGCCAGTTCCAATCTCACAGATGTGGACGGTTGCAACTTACGTCCTTGCGCAGAAAATCAAAGGGCGAAAGCAGTATCCGCTCGTTCTGATGCTGGAGCCTCTTTTCCGCTGCAATCTGGCTTGCGCGGGCTGCGGAAAGATCCAGTATCCCGGCCATGTTCTGAAGATGCAGCTCACGCCGGAGGAATGCTTCAAAGCGGTAGACGAATGCGACGCGCCGACAGTTTCCATCCCCGGTGGCGAACCCCTGCTGCATCCCCAAATCGGAGAAATTGTGGAAGGCCTGGTAGCGCGCAAGAAATACATTTACCTCTGCACCAATGCGCTGCTTCTTAAAGAAAAGATTAACCTATTCAAGCCTAGCAAGTACCTCACCTTTTCCGTTCACATGGATGGCCAGCGCGAGAACCACGATTTCTCGGTGTGCCTGGACGGTGGATACGACAAAGCGGTTGAAGGGATGAAAGAAGCGCTGGCGCGCGGCTTCCGCGTCACCACGAACACCACGCTATTCGACGGCGCCGATCCCAAGAGCGTCCGCGCGTTCTTTGATGAAATGATGGAATTAGGGGTTGAGGGCATGATGCTCTCGCCGGGATATTCCTACGACAAAGCGCCCGACCAGAGCCATTTTCTGGGGCGCGCCCGCATCCGCCGCTTATTTCGCGCCATCCTGTCCAATCGGAATCCCAAGTGGCAGTTCAATCTGTCTCCATTGTTCCAGGAGTTTCTCATGGGCAAGCGCACTTACGCGTGTACCCCGTGGGGCATGCCGACCTATAACGTCTTCGGCTGGCAGAGACCGTGCTACCTGTTGCAGGATGGCTATGCGGATTCCTTCCGGGAACTGTTGGCCTCAACCGAGTGGGAGAAATACGGCACGGAATCCGGCAATCCCAAATGCGCGAATTGCATGGTGCACAGCGGATACGAAGCGTCGTCGGTCAACGACACCTTCGGATCGCTGCGTGGGTTCCTGGCCACGATTAAAGCGACGATCTTCAATCGCTACGAGGACCCCGCCGCGCTGCATCTGCTCGATGAGCCAGTGCGTCACATCCACAGCTTCAATCCCCTGGTGCAGATCTCCACCGAAACTCCTGAGGAGACACGGGTTTGAGCGGCAGGGAAGCTGGACGCGAGGCCCACAGTTCAGAGGCAGCCAGCCCCGACTCTCTCGAGGTTGTAGCTGGTTTTCAGCACCAGAAGCTGGAAGGCTGGATTCCGGACTTAGCGACTCCGGAAGAAATTCACGCGGCTCTGGAGCAGGCCTTCGACTATCGCGGCGATGTGCTGATCACCCGCAAAGATGGCAGCAAAGTCGAAGGTTACATCTTCGACCGCCGCCAGGGGCGGTCCCTTACCGACAGCTTTGCCCGCATCCTGCCCAAAGACGGTGGTGGCAAGGTGGCCATTGCCTACGCTGATATTGCAGCCCTGGCCTTCACCGGGCGCGACATGGCCGCCGGCAAAAGCTGGGAGAACTGGGTGAAGCAATATTGGGAAAAGAAAGCGGCAGGTGAGACCGACATTTCACTCCAGCCCGATGATCCGGAATGAGAGCCTTTCGCACTTAGCATTTAGCAATTGACCCTGAGCAGGGAACGGACAGGGCGAAATGCTTGGGTGCTAAGTGCCAAATGCTTGCTTTCGTCACAGGCGCGACTGGTTTTGTGGGTAGCCACGTGGCCCGTGCTCTGGCAGCACAGGGAGCGGTCCTGCGGCTCCTGGTCCGCTCCAGCAGTAACCTGCAAAACCTTGAAGGCCTGAACGCGGAGCGGGTGATCGGCGATTTGTGTGATCCGGGTTCGTTGGAGAAAGCCCTGTGCGGTTGCGATGCCCTGTTTCACGTAGCCGCCGACTACCGGCTTTGGGTGCGCGATCCCGAGCAGATGTACCGTGCCAACGTCGAAGGCACTCGGGCTCTGTTGAGGGCTGCCCACAAGTGTGGGGTTCGGCGTGTGGTCTACACCTCGAGCGTAGCCACCATGGGATTCACCTCCAACGGCAGTTTTGCCGACGAGAATTCTCCGGTATCGCTCGAAAATATGATCGGGCCTTACAAGCGCTCGAAGTTCCTGGCCGAGCAGGTAGCTATGGAAGCAGGCCGCAAGGAAATGGATGTGGTCACGGTCAATCCGACAACTCCAGTTGGGGATCATGACATCAAGCCGACTCCCACAGGACGGATTGTTGTGGATTTTCTGAAGAAAAAGTTTCCCGCATACGTGGATACAGGACTGAACCTAGTCGATGTCGACGAATGCGCCCACGGACATGTAGAAGCATTCGAAAAAGGGAAGAGCGGAGAGCGCTACATCCTAGGCGGCGAGAATTTAACGTTGAAGCAAATTCTTGACAAGCTGGCCGCAATAACAGGGCTGCCGTCTCCTACGATAAAAGTTCCCTATGTCGTGGCCCTGGCAACTGGAGTCGTCGATGAAATGTTTACTGGTCGCCTGATGGGCAAGGAACCGCGGGCAACGATCGATGCGGTACGCATGGGCCGCAAAAAGATGTTTGTGACTTCAGCCAAGGCGGAGAGAGAACTGGGGTGGAAGCAAGTTCCAGTGGATGCTGCGCTGATGCGCGCAGTGAAGTGGTTTCAGGCGAACAATTATGCCTGAGGTTGGAGGGACGAGTGGCCCGCCAAACAGATGGCTGGAAGCCGCGACCTTCCCGGTTTAACGGGCACGATGTGATGGACAACTACAAGATCGCCATCGTCGCTGCTATGGAACGCGAGATCTGGCCGCTGGTGAAAGACTGGCCGACCGCCAACAAGCAGCACGAAGGTCGCTCGTTCAAGTTCTTTGAAAAATCGCCAGTAGTTTTGCTTTGCGGGGGGATCGGCTCAGAAGCCGCCCGCCGTGCGGCGGAAGCCGTGATCAATTTATATAGTCCAACTTTAATAATTTCAGCCGGCTTCGCTGGCGGGCTCGATGCAAAACTGGAAGCCGGTCAGATGCTGGTTCCGCGACACGTAGTAGATGCAAGCGACGGCAGCCGGACAGACTTAGGCACAGGCGAAGGAGTCTTAATCAGTTTCGAATCCGTCGCGGATGTAGAGCAGAAAGCCAAACTGGCGGACGCTTACGGGGCGCACGCAGTCGATATGGAGGCAGCGGCGGTCGCGCGCAGCGCGGAGGCGCATGGAATAAGGTTTTTGGCTTGCAAGGTAATTTCCGACACGCATGATTCGCATTTACCGCCGATCATGCGCTTTGTCAGGAACGGGGAGTTGAACCTGGTTGGGTTCGTTGCGCACGTGGCCATCCGTCCTTGGCTTTGGGGCGGGGTAATGAAGATGGGACAAAATAGTGCGGTCGCGGCGAAGGTGCTGAGCGCCGCGCTAGCGGATCGCGGATTTGCTGCAAAGCATTTGGATTACGCAAACAAAGATTTGTCATTCCGACGATGAGCGAAGCCAAGAGGAGGAACCTGTGTTTGCTGGCAGCATTGCAACGATGGCTAGGAAAACAGATTCCTCCTTGGCGCTGCGCGCCTTGCCGGAATGACAAAGTTAACTAGTTAGAACTAAAAACACATGTCCGTGGCTCGAGAAATCGCTGTCGAAGGTCAAGCCCAGTCGATCCCCGCGACTATGCAGGCGCTGGTTTATCGTGGTGTCAACGACGTCCGCCTGGAATTTGTCCCCGTCCCCAAAATCGGCAAAGGCGAGCTATTGGTCCGCGTCCATACCTGTGGCATCTGTGGCACTGATCTCAAGAAGATTGCCACTGGATCCCACTCCGCACCGCGTATCTTTGGGCACGAAATCTCCGGGATGGTTGCCGCTGTCGGCGATGGTGTGCGCAATTGGCAACCTGGCGATCGGGTCATGGTATTCCATCACGTCCCGTGCCGTGAGTGTTACTACTGCCGCCACAAGACCTTCGCCCAGTGCGAAACCTACAAGAAAGTCGGCTGTACCGCGGGCTTTGAGCCTGCGGGCGGCGGTTTCGCTGAATATATACGCGTTATGGACTGGATCGTTGCCCAGGGCACGGTCCGCATCCCTGATTGTGTTTCCTATGAGCAGGCGTGTTTTGTCGAGCCGGTGAACACCTGTATGAAGGGAATCGAGAACCTGTCCCTGCACTCCGGCGAGACGGTTCTGGTGATCGGTCAGGGCCCTATCGGTATCATCCTGGGCACTTTAGCTCAAAGGCAGGGGGCCACCGTGGTCACTACCGATTTGTATCCCCAGAGGCTTACAATAGGTAAAGACCTCGGCCTGACAATTGGGATTGACGCATCGTGCGCGGATGCAGGGAAGGTAGTGTGTGAAATGACCGATGGTCGAGGCGCGGACGCGGCAATTTTGGCGGTAGGCGGAAATAAGCTGATTCGTACTGCCATGGATGCAGTCCGGCCCGGCGGCAGGGTTCTACTGTTTGCCCAAACGGCCCGTGGCGAAGCAACCATTGATCCGGCCGCCGTGTGTGTTGATGAAAAGACGCTTTTGGGTTCCTACAGCGCATCTATTGACTTGCAGGAAGAATCGGTTCGTTTTGTCATGGGGCGGGAAATGAACGTAGAACGACTGATCAGCCACCGCTATCCTCTCGCAGACAGTGTGAAGGCGGTGGAACTGGCTGCCCATCCGCAGCCCGATTCCATGAAGATCGCGATTCAGCCGGGTAGTTCATGGGAAGGAAGTTCACTGTGAACGGAAAGATGACGGCCGCCGTCCTTTACGGCAAGGAAGATGTAAAGATCGAAAAAGTTCCGATTCCCCGGGTCAGCGATGGGGAAGTGCTGGTGAAAGTCCAGGTCGCGCTGACCTGCGGCACGGATCTGAAGGTCTATCAACGCGGCTATCATGCGCGCATGATCGTTCCTCCGGCGCTATTTGGACACGAATTGGCCGGAGTCATCGAGGAAGTTGGCCCCGGCGTCCGGGGATTCAAGAAAGGCATGCGCGTGGTGGCGCTGAATTCCGCGCCTTGCCAGATGTGCTTCTACTGTTCCAAGCACCAGGAAAATCTCTGCGAGGACCTGCTGTTCAACAACGGCGCTTACGCCGAATACATACGCATTCCTCGCCGGATTGTCGAGCAGAATATGCTCGCGATCCCGCCCGACATGAGCTATGAAGAAGCCGCCATGATCGAGCCTCTGGCGTGCGTCCTGCGCGGCTTGCACGAGACCAAGGTCGAAATCGGTGATACCGTGACCGTGATTGGCGGGGGCCCGATTGGTCTGATGTTTGTGCAGGTGGCCAGAGCCATTGGGTGCAAAGTCATTTCCGTGGTGAAACGCGATGGCCAGGTCACTGCCGCCAAGAACATGGGAGCCCACGAAGTCGTGCAACTCGGTAAAGCGCCCAGTCCGGTGGACGCCGTAAAGACCTTGTCGCCGGAGAAGCGTGGTTCCGACGTTGTGATCGAAGCGGTGGGGCGTCCTGAGGCTTGGGAGTGGGCCATTGACATGGTACGGAAGGGCGGTACGGTCAACTTATTCGGTGGCTGCGCGAACGGCACCAAGGTCCAGCTCGATACGACGCGTCTCCATTATTCAGAAATCACCTTGAAGGCGACGTTCCACCATACGCCGGAGACGGTACGCAAGGCCTTTGCTCTGATGGCGGAAAAGAAGATCCGGTCCACGGACTACATCACCGGCGAAGCCCCGCTTTCGCGTTTGCAGCAGGTCCTTCGCCACATGCTGAATCGCAACGGCGATATTAAGACAGCTATTATTCCCGGACACTGACTACAGTCCTTGACGGCTGTGCTTTGGAATCCAGGGAAAATGAAAGCGGCGTCCCTCAGGACCACAGCCTCGAAGGGCAATATGTTAAGGCCCTGGGCATGAGTCTGGGTGAGAATCGAAATGAGCGAGTCCCGGAGGGACGGCAGAACGAATGTCATCAGTCGCCAGCAACGTGTCCGTTCCAACTCCATCCTCGGGTTGGAATCCTTTGCCTGCCGAATATGCGATTCCGGATCGAGCTCCTTCCTTAGCTGAGGCGCAGGAATATTGCCGCCGCCTCGCGCGTACCCACTATGAAAACTTCTCGGTAGCAACCTGGTTCCTGCCTCAACGTTTGCGCCAGCATTTCTTCAATGTCTATGCCTATTGCCGTATCTCCGACGATCTTGGAGACGAGGTCGGCAATCCGCAAGCTTCGTTGCAGTTGCTTGACCAATGGGAAGCCGAACTTGACCAGTGTTATCGGGGGAATCCCCGTCATCCGGTCTTTGTTGCCCTGCGCCAGACTGTCACGGACCTGGATGTCCCGCGCGATCCGTTTGCCAGTCTCCTGAAAGCGTTTCGCCAGGACCAGAGGGTGACTCGCTATCAGACTTTTGATGATCTGCTGGGCTACTGCGTAAACTCAGCCAATCCGGTCGGGCATTTGGTTCTTTACCTCTGCGGGCACCGCGATCCCGAGCGGCAAAAGCTTTCCGATTTCACCTGCACCGCGCTTCAATTGGCCAACTTTTGGCAGGACGTGAGCGCCGATTACGCTAAGGGGCGCATCTATCTACCGCTTGAGGATCTGACCCGATACGCTGTGAGCGAAGCGGAAATCGCCAACCACCGCAATACCGCGGATTTTTGCAGTCTTATGCGCTTTGAAGTAAGTCGCGCTCGCGACTGGTTCTTTCAGGGATTTGCCCTGGTGGACAAAGTAGACCGTGAACTGGCGATCGATCTCGAACTATTCAGCCGCGGCGGGCTGGAAATCCTCAAAGCCATCGAGCATCAGGGATACGCGGTTTTGGGCCGGAGACCCGCCATTTCCAGGACCCGCAAATTCATGCTCGTGGCCCGCGCCGCCCTGGGGAAGCTGCTATGAGCACTGCCGTGCAACATGCCCCTGACTTTACTCCGAGCCCCTCGCAACTGGCGATTGCCTATTCGGTGTGTCGGGGCATCACTCGCGCCTCGGCGAAAAACTTCTATTACGCGTTTCTGGTTCTGCCTAAATCCAAGCGGCGAGCCTTATGCGCGGTCTATGCCTTCATGCGGCGCTGTGATGATATCGCCGACGATCCGGGCATGAGCTTTCGCGAGCGCCAGCAGAAATTGCAGACGTGGCTGGACGCGCTGCATCGCGCGCAGCTCGGTCATCCCACCGATGATCCAGTACTCTTGGCTCTCACCGATGCTCAGCACCGTTTTTCTATCCCCGCGGAATTACTCGATCAACTGGCCCACGGTACAGCGATGGATATCGTCGAAGCGGCGCAGGCCGCGGAACAAGGCGCTTCGCTAACTCACCTGCAATACCGGACCTTCGAAGATCTGCGGCTTTATTGTTATCAGGTAGCTTCCGTGGTGGGATTGGTTTGTATCCGTGTATTTGGTTATCGTGATCGCGCGGCTGAAAAATTGGCGGAAGATCTGGGGTTGGCCTTTCAACTTACCAATATCATTCGCGATGTGAAGGAAGATTATTCTCTGGGACGCATTTATCTCCCAGAGCAAGATTTGGCCAGGTTTGACGTCCATGCCGATGAATTCCGCTCGTCCCTCGACTCCTCCCGCATGCGCCTGGTGTTAAAAGAGCAAGCGGAACGGGCGCTCGCACTATATAGCGCTGCCGGCAAGCTGATTCCTATGATTGACGAGGACAGCCAGCCCGCGCTTTGGGTGTTGGCCACGATTTACCGGCGCCTTCTGGAAAAAATCGCCCGCCTGCAATATGACGTGTTCAGCCAGAAAGTCAGCCTGACGACACGGGAAAAACTCGTGATTCTGGGAAAGGGATTTCTCAAGCGCCTGACTTGATGAGCAAACCCTGGACACAGATTCCCACGGTTGCGGTTGTGGGCGGCGGATTGGCGGGACTCGCGGCCGCCTGCGCGCTGGCCGATAGCGGACTGCGCGTCACCGTATTTGAGCGCCGGCCCTATCTCGGTGGGCGTGCCTCGTCTTACCAGCACCCCTCGACCGGAGAAGTGGTAGACAACTGCCAGCATGTCCTGCTGGGATGCTGCACCAACCTGATCGATTTCTATCAGCGCCTGGGAGTCGAAGACAAAATCCGCTGGTTTGATCACCTGACGTTCATCGAACCCGGCGGGCGCGCTTCGGTAATCGGTTCGTCATTTCTGCCCGCGCCTTTGCACACTGCGCCCGCTTTCCTGCGCGCCTCCTGCCTTGGTTTGATCGATAAGCTTGCGATTGCCGGCGCGATGTCGGCCTTAGCGCCGCTCACTCCTGTCGACAATGGTGAAACTTTTCTGGCCTGGCTGCGGCGTCATGGCCAGACTGATCGCGCCATCGACCGTTTCTGGAAAACCATCCTGGTCAGCGCTCTGAATGAAGATGTCGACCGCGTCTCCGTTCCCTACGCCGCGCAGGTTGTGCGCGAGTCATTTTTGAAGTCGGCTAACGCGGGCCGAATGGGGGTGCCCACCGTTCCCCTCACCGAACTCTATGGCGCTGCCGAGGACTATGTCCGAGCCAGAGATGGAGACGTCCGGCTTCGCGCTAATGTGGAGTCCTTTCGCGCGGAGTTTGAGGCGGTCAACCTGCTTGGCCCGGATGGTGAAACAAAATTTGACTTTGCGGTGATGGCGCTTCCGTTTGATGTTCTCGCACGCGTGCTGCCTCCGGCATCTACCGGGGATCCCCTGCGCCAAACCCTTGCCCGGCTGGAAAGTTCGCCAATCACAGGCGTGCATCTCTGGTTCGATCGCCAGATTACAGATCTGGAACATGCCGTTTTATTGGACCGCACCATCCAATGGATGTTTCACAAATCGAAACTTCTGAAACGCAGCAATGGGCATAAGACTTCCGCAGAAGGCGGGAGCTATGTGGAACTTGTGATCAGCTCTTCCAAAACCCTGGTGGATAAGTCGCGGGCAGAGATTATTGACCTGGCCCTGTCCGAACTCAGGGAATTTTTTCCCCAGGCCCGCAGTGCGAACCTGGTCAAGTCCACCGTGATTAAGGAAGTTCACGCAACGTATTCACCGCGGCCGGGCGTGGACAACTATCGTCCTCGTCCGGAAACGGTCTGGCCACGCATGTTTCTAGCAGGAGATTGGATTGCCACCGGATGGCCTTCCACCATGGAAGGCGCTGTCCGCAGCGGATATATGGCGGCGCAATGTGTGGCGCGGGCGGCGGGGGTGAACCGCGCAGCTTTCCTGGTTCCAGACCTTCCCGCCACAGGCTTCATGCGTTTATTCCAGTGAGGTTTTATAGCGCTAATAGCGCTACTCCGCCCGCCACCAGCAGGGCTGCGGTCCAGCGCCGGTGGTCGACATGCTCGTGAAGCAGAAACTTCGCGGCGATCGCGTTGGCGACAAATGTCAGCGAAGCAGAAGCCGGGGCCACCAGGCTTAAATCTCCCCAGGACAAGCCTGCCAGTAAACTGAAAAATCCTAAAGCCATGGCGCAGATTCCCAATAAGAAGCTCGGATTTCGCAGAACACGATTGGCCACCGTCCACAAACCCTCGCGCCGGCGCAGCTCTCCCATGTCGCCTACCTGTTTCATAGCCCGCGATAGCAGCACATCACCGGTGGTTGAGACGAGCACAATCGCCGCAATCGAGCCCCACACGTGGAGATTCATCATGGTTCCACCACCGGGGCGGCAGATACAGGCGCGGCATCTGTTTTGCCATGCGACGAGGTCAACTCCGGCCCCTGGGTAACGAAACCAACGCCGGCCGAGATCAACACGATTCCCAGCCATCGCATTAGACTGACCTGTTCATGCAAGGCAAACTTGGCGATGAGCGCCATGAACACATATCCCAGAGAAGTGGCAGGAAGAACGTAGGTGAGGTCTGCCCAGGAAAGGGACGACAGGTAACAAGCGAAGAAGGCGAGCAGGAAGACGATTCCAACTGCAACCCAGGGATTGAAAACCGCAAAAACCAATGCTAGCGGATGCGCCAGCGAAATGCTTCCCTCCTGCTTCATGCCGAAGGAGAGCAACGAATCGCCTAGCGACGCAAAAAAAGTAACTCCAGCCAGAATGAGATACTTACGGAAGGTCACAACTTCAGGCCCCGATCGGTTGCGTGGCCGCGGCAGCATCTCCCTGTTTCCGCTTGTCCTTCACCCACTGGTTGCGGCTGGCGCGCAATTTGAGAAAGCTCTTGGCCTCTTTGTAAAGCCGCTTGCGCTCGCCACTATCAAACATGGACTTGCGCAGAATGCGGTATACCGCTTTAGGACGGAAGTAATATTCGTCGTAGAAGCGGTGGACCGATTCCATCAGGTCGTCGGCGGGCAATCCAGGATATTCGATTTGCGCCAGTTGATGACCACCTTCATCCACCATCTTGGTGTTGGCCGTAATGAACCCGTTCTTCATCGCGTAGTCATAAAGCTCGGTTCCAGGGTAGGCGTGGGCCACGGAGACCTGGATGGTCTCTACGTCCAATTCCTTGGCGAACTTAATCGTATTGTCGATGGTTTCATGCGTCTCCCCCGGCAGTCCCAGGATGAAATCACCGTGGATCACCAGACCCAGTTTGTGGCAGTCTTTGGTAAACTGCCTGGCCCGCTCAACGGTTGCGCCCTTCTTTATGTTCTTCAGGATCTGCGGGTCACCCGATTCGTACCCCACGATCAGCAGGCGGCAACCGGCTTCCTTCATGGCTTTGAGGGTCTCGTAGTCAGTTGTAACCCGCGAGGTACAAGACCATGTCAGCCCCAGCGGTTTCAGCTTGGCGCACAATTCGACCGTCCGTGCCTTCTGGATGTTGAACGTGTCATCGTCAAAGAAGAACTCTTTCACATCCGGCCATAGCTGCTTGGCTTTGGCCATCTCGGCGGCTACGTCATCGCTGGAGCGCTTGCGCCAGGGATGTCCGCTCAAGGTCTGTGGCCATAGGCAGAAGGTGCACTGCGCTGGGCACCCGCGGGTGCTGTAGAGTGAGACAAAGGGATAGAGCAGGAACGGCACGTTGTAGCGCTTTACATCCAGATCGCGCTTGTAGACCTCGGTGACGTGCGGCAGCGAATCCAGTTCCTGGATCGCGGGCTGGTCCGCGGTGTGGACAACCTGGCCATTCTTCAAGAATGAAACGCCGAGTATTTCTTCCAGCGGTTTACCTTTGGCAAAATCGGTGACCGCGTAATCGAATTCCTTGCGGACGATGAAATTAATTGCCGGACACTCTCTCAGAGAGCGTTCCGGAAGCACGGTCACGTGCGGCCCAACAAAAGCGATCTTGATCTTGGGGTTCACGTCTTTGATGGCTTGAGCAAGACGGATATCGCCAGGGAACCCGGGGGTGCTGGTGAACAGCACCAGGAATTCATAGTCCTGCGCAATCTTGATGGTCTCTTCCGCCGAAACATGGTGTGCCGGGGCATCGAGCAAGCGTGACCCTTCCAGCATGCCCGCCGGGTAAGCCAGCCATACCGGATACCAGAACGATTCAATTTCCCGGGTAGCAGGCCAGCGCGAACTTGCGCCTCCATCGAAATTTTCAAAAGAAGGCGGGTTCAGAAACAGAGTCTTTAGAGGCATAAGTGGATACTCAATACTAACATTTGATGCCGGGTTTCACGCCCTGATCCGTATATCTCAAGTACATAACCGGGTCAGCAGCCTGTCTGTAGGTATCTCATAATCCGCTACTTAGGGACGCCCACCCAATTCTCCAGCTCGCCGGTGGCGCGGAGCAGGCCAATTTTTGCCCGTTCCAGCTCAAAATCCGCGCTTTGCAGAGCATGATAGCGTTCATTGTTTTGATTGCGGGCATCGTCCATGTCGTGCAGGCTTGCGGACCCGGCATCGACTCGGACCTGCAATGCGTCCACGTTGGATTGCGCAATCTGGTACTCGAGGCGTGCGACCTCCTGTGCTGCGGACAGTTGCTGTACCGAGCGCTGTAGTCTGAGCGTCTGGTCAGAAACACGATTTCTAGCAGCGGTAGCGTCGGCTTTGGAGTGAATCGCGGAAGCATCCGCCGCCTGCGCACGCGCGTGCTGAGATAGGTTCAAAAATGGGAAGCGGATGGAAACTCCGAGCGTCGCGTTATGACGCTGGAAGGACTTATAGAAGTCGGCGTAGTTGTTGTAACGTGCCAGCAAAGCGTACTGCGCTGCGAAGTCAACCGAGGGCCATAATGAACGGTGCTCTCCCTTGGCTCGGAAACTTTCCGCCAGCGCATGATGTTCGGCCTGCAATACCAAGGGGCTCTCTTTCACGGCCTTGGCGGCAAGGTCGTCCTCCTGCTTAACTTCTGGCAATGCCGGAATGGAATCAGTAACCGTTTCGATTTCTTCCGCGGACATGCCCGTCAGCTGGGCTAGCCGGTTGCGCAATACATCGATGGCGCCCTGTGCTTCCGCGGCCCGCATCCGGACCCTGGCCACGACCAGAAGCGCCTGGTTCTTCATGGCAGGGCTGTCTACGCCGGCTTGGATTCGTTGGGAAACCGTTTCCTGCATTTTGGAAGCGTCCGCCTGCTCCTGCTCCAGGTGGCTGAGAGTTTGCTCCCAGTGATTCAACTCGGTGTAAACCAACACCGTGTCCTGAATCAACTGCTCCCGCTGGTCTTTGCTCTGAAAAGTGCTCGCCTGCCAATCGGTTTTGGCCTCACGCGTGAATTCACGCAAAGCGGGATTGAAAATTGCGGACTGGGAATTGACGTTCAAAATTGATGGCGCTGAACCCTCCAGGCTAAGCGGGAACCCCCATGATTTTCCCAGCCCTGAGCCGACGACCAGCTGTGGAATATATTGGTTGCGGGCTTCGCGATAGGAGGCAAACGCCCGTTGTTCATCGCTCTGAGTTCCCGCGGCGCCATGCGCGAGCGCAAGTTCGACGGCATGTTTGAGGGGGAGCGACTCCGCCACCAACTGAGGCGCCGATAACAAGAGTCCAGCGGAGAGAAACCAGAACACGACTACAGTCCGTCGCACAAAGAATTTCATGGTGCACCTTCACTGTGAATTATGGGGATGCGGAAAACGTGATTGTAAACGAGTCGGACGGCGGCAAATGGGGCCGCCGGTTCAGCGATTGACCCGATCCAGGGCTTCCTTGGCGGGAGAAAAGCCCTTAGCCATGGAGAGGGAGGCGGAATATTCCTGCGCCGCGCCGTTCTTGTCGCCTTGCTTCTCCAGCGCAGTACCCAGCAGATAATGCGCCTTGAATGCCGGGGCCTCCTCCACCAAGCGGCCGGATGTGAGATACCGCCGCAACAGTTCCCCCGCTTTGGGCAAGCTGTGGTTGGTGCGAATCAGAGATTCAGCGGCTTCCATCAACGCTTCAGGCGGATCAATTTTTCCGGCGACTGCATGGTTGATGGCATCTTCCATTTCCGGCCAGCGCTCGCGGTGCCGATAGTACGATGCCAGGTCTAGCCAGGTTGCGGAACTTTCGCGGCTTTGAATGGCGGCGCGATATTCCTTTTCGGCGGCCGAATAGTCCTTCTTCTTTTCCGCGACACGAGCGCGGACCCAGTGGGCCTTGGCAGGAAAGAGCTTGTCCAGAGCTTGCGCCTGGGCTTCGGCCTTGTCTGTGCCGCCGCCCATCACCCCCGGGGCCTCGACGTAAAACTCGGATAAGTCGCTGCGGGCCTCGACATTCTCCGGCTTCAGCTTCACCGCAGTTTCGAATTCCACTCGCGCTTTCTTCGCCAGGCCAGGCGCGCTGAAGAAGCTGGCGTGGTCTGCTTTCTCTCCGTAAACCCGTCCCAGCCACAAATGGTAGCTGCTGTTGTTAGGATCGAGATTCACCGCTTTTTCACACGCAGAAATTCCCTGGTCCCAACTGCCGACTGAATAATAGGCGCGGCAGAGCAGATTGTAGGCGGCCGCGTCATTTGGGGAGTTGCCGGTAGTCTTTTGCAGCAGAGCGATCGCCTCATCGGCGCGGCCCTTGGCAACCAGGTCGGCGGCCGAGGACGAAGCTGAATTGTCCGCGCTGGCGATGAACGAACAAGTCAATGTGAGCAACAGCCCGCAAGCGACGTGAATCTGTCGGTTCATCTTATTGGCTGATCTTTACTTGTAGATGATCACGCAGGTTCTTGGAGTTGGTTGCGCCCAGCGCAATTTGGGTGCTCTGGGGCACCCCGCCGGTGAGTTCAATCCGGGTGAGATCGGAAATCCCGGTTTGTACCGGGCGGCGCTGGAGTTCCCGATCCACCACCGTATATACAAATGAACCTTCATCGTCTTGGCGGACTGCTTCTCGAGGCACTGTAAGAACATCTTTGTGCTCGGCGGTAATGATAGTTACGCCAACGTTGACGTTCGGTAGTAAATGCAAGTCCTGATTGTCCACCGTGAAACTTACTTCACCGACGTTCCGTGTGCCATGCAACTTCAGACTGGCAGGGATAGTATCGACCCTACCTCGCCAGACACTGTCAGGCATCGCATCCCAGGTGACGTCTACATTTTGTCCCAATCGCAACCGGCCGACGTCGGGCTCGTCCACGAAAGTGCGAACCAGTATCTTGGAGAGATCGGCTGCTTGAACGATGAGATCTCCCGGATGCACGTAGTCGCCCTGCCGAACCGGGACCGAGTAAACGATGCAATCAAACGGCGCGCGCACGTTCAATTGTTTCAGAACGTCCTCCGCCGCGACGTAAGCGGCCGTTGCCTCCTGTTGGCGGCCCTCGACCTGCGCAACTTCGGGACGCGAATAGCGATCCTTTTGTTTTTCTTCCAGCAATTGCAAATCCGCATTGCTGCGGGCCAACTGGTTTTCCGTTTCCTTGACTTCGCCGGGCGAGGCCGCGCCTTGCTGCTGGAGCTTGCGCAATGCGTCCAGTCGCCGCTGCGCAGCGTCGCGCACGGTGCGCGCCTTGGTCGTCTCGGATTCGAGGGTCAGAACCTCTTCCCGATTTCCGCCATGTTGTACGGCACTGCTCGCCGCCTCAGCAGCGCGGACCTGCGCTAAGCCGTGGGCCACATCGCTGCGCGCCGCCCCGTCATTCAATTTCACCAGAAGCTGACCGCGTTTGACGCGGTCCCCCTCTTTCACCAGCACCTTCTCGATAGTAGTCCCGGTCGGGGCGTAGGCGGCGAAGTTGTGCAGGGGCTCAACCTTGCCGTTGGTGGAAATAACGCTGCGGATGGTCGCGCGTTGCACGTTGACCACGCGCACAGGGACCACGTCGCCGCGTGACATGAACGACGCCAACAGCACGACGGCCAGGGCGATTCCACCCGTCCACACCAGGATCCGGTTGCGCCCGTAAAAATTAGTTTTGTTGTGTGCAAGAGCCATTAAGTCTCTGCCTGCAATACTTTATCACTTGAAGCACGCAGGGATGCCGAAACCGATCTAACTCCTTAGATGCGCCTCCTCAACAGAAGTACACAAGACTCGGACTGTGGGGATGGCATCGTCCCCCGTTACAATATCGACATGCCCAAGCCGCGGTACACCCCAGAACACGCCGAAGCAGGTCTCGACGCGAAGTTCCCGGAGATCGAAACCTGGCCCAATCAGTTTCCTGGATATGAAATTGTGGTGGACGATCCCGAGTTCACCTCGGTGTGCCCGAAAACAGGACTGCCTGATTTTGGCGTGGTCACAATCCGCTACATGCCAGACCAACGCTGCCTGGAGCTGAAATCGCTGAAAGAATATTTGCAGTCGTACCGGAACCTGGGGATCTTTCAGGAGAACATCGTGAACCGCGTGCTCGAAGATGTAGTGCGGTGGGCCAAGCCCGTGTGGGCGGAAGTGAAAGGCGATTTCCGGCCCCGGGGAGGGATCTCAACGGTTGTGATTGCAAAGTGGCCCAGGCCAAAGGGCAAGAAATAGATTTGTCATTCCGCCTCCGGGGAAGGCCAAAACCCGGCATGCTATATTCGGTCACAAAGTGAGCGACCGCAAACTCTATCCCTGGATGGCGCTGGGCCTGCTTACCGCGCTTAACCTGCTGAACTATGTTGACCGCAACGTTTTGTTTGCGGTTCAATCGCTGGTACAAGAAGAGTTCAGCGTTACCAAAGCCCAGATTGGTTTGCTTACCAGCGCATTTCTAGGTTGCTACATGCTGGCCGCGCCCCTGACCGGCCCATTGGCGGACCGCTATTCCCGAAGGCGAGTCATCGCCATCGGCGCCGCTTTGTGGAGCGGACTGACCCTTCTGACTGCGGTTACCCATACTTATTCGGAACTGCTGGTGCGCCACACCCTGGTGGGCGTGGGCGAGGCGGTTTTTTCGACGATTGCTCCCACCTTCGTTGCTGATCTATTTTCAGAAGAACGGAGAGGGCGTATTCTGGGCATTTTCTATCTAGCTATTCCGGTGGGCAGCGCCGCGGGATATCTGCTCGGAGGATACCTCGCCCCGCTGCATGGCTGGCGTTTTCCGTTCTACATTGCCGCTATCCCTGGATTCATTCTGGCCTTAATTATTTGGTTTATCCCGGAGCCGGAACGTGGACAGTTCGACGCGCCTCTGCCACCCCGCCGGGACACCATCAAGGGATTGTTCTCCAATCCAGCCTTCTGGACTGCGACCCTGGGCATGGCGATGATGACGTTCTCGCTTGGCGGCCTGCAAGTTTGGATGCCGTCCTTTTTGGTGCAGGAGCGTGGTTATACCCTGAAATCGGCGAATTTCGTTTTCGGAATTATCATCGTAGTAGACGGGATTCTCGCGACCCTGATTGGCGGGTGGCTGGGGGACCGCCTCTTGCCGCGTATGAAAGGGGCGTATTATCTGGTTTCCGCGGTCAGCATGGCTTTGGGCGTGCCCGCCATGATCGTAGCGCTGTATTTTCGCGGACGGGCCATGATTCCGGGGCTATGTGTGGCTGCATTTTTTCTTTTGATCAACACCTCTCCCCTAAACGCTGCCCTCATTAATTCGGTCGGACCGCACGTACGCGCCACGGCACTGGCAACTAATATTTTTATCATCCATTCTCTGGGCGACGTGCCCTCGCCGACGCTGATGGGCCGCATCGCCGACCGCAGTTCGCTTCAGGCGTCGTTCGTCTTGCCAGTCATCGCCATGATTGCATCGTCAGCCATTCTGTTCTTCGGCATGCGTTTTGCTCCGAAGGTCCTGGAGAGCCAGCCAGAGGCAACGCGCACGTGATTTATTTTCACTGGGTCGTAGGCGGGATCCTGGCGCTGGCCTGGTTTTCGCGAATCGTGGATGCCGCGCTAGGCATGTCCAGCGTCGCCGATGTTTCCCGTCCCGAATGGGATCGGAAGCCTGCAACCAAGCCGGGTAATCCAAGGGTGACAATCATCATTCCTGCGCGCGATGAGAGTGCCGATATTGAAGCGGCTCTCAGCAGTCTTCTCTCGCTCGACTACGACAACTACGAACTCATCACGGTCAATGACCGTTCGACGGATGCAACCGGAGTAATCATGGATCAGGTGGCTGCCAGTCCAGCAGCCCAGGGACGCCTCAAAGTGATCCACATCAGGGAACTGCCGCCCCGCTGGCTGGGAAAAACGCACGCCATGTGGACGGCTGCGCGCCAGGCCACCGGCGAATGGCTGCTGTTCACCGACGGCGACGTAATGTTCAAGCCTGACGCACTGCGTCGCGCGATCGCCTATGCAGAAGCGGAGCCGGCCGACCATGTTGTCCTGTTCCCCAAAATGATCATGACCAGACCCGGCGAGCGCATGATGATCGCTTTTTTCCAGACCCTGTTCGTGTTCGGTCATCGTCCCTGGAAGGTCGCCGATCCTAAGACCAAAGACCACATTGGCGTGGGCGCTTTCAACCTGGTCCGCAGCCATGTGTACGAATCGGTTGGCACTTACGAGCGTCTGCGCATGGAAATACTGGACGACATGAAGCTCGGCAAGGTGATCAAGCAAGCCGGGTTTGCCCAGCGTAACGTTTTTGGGAACGATTTAATCTCCATCCATTGGGCCAAGGGAGCGATGGGAATCGTAAGCAACCTCACGAAGAACTTTTTTGCTGTTCTTTCCTTCCAGTGGTTTCGGGCGATTGCGTCTTGCATTGGATTGGCATTCTTGAATTTGGTTCCGTTCTTTGGGACAGCATTCGTGCATGGTTGGGCGCGGTTGCCTTATGCCATTGCTCTCGGTTCCATGTTTTTGATTTATGCGGGGATGTCGGGTCGCTCGGCGATTCCGGCCTACTATTTTGTCCTGCATCCGGTCAGCACTGCGCTATTTTCCTACACCGTGCTCCGCTCCATGATCCTTACTTATCAGCAGCAAGGCGTGATGTGGCGGGGGACTCTGTATCCGCTCGATGAATTGAAGAAGGGCTTGGTATGACAACGTAAAACTCAATCAAGCGGCGAATCGGTTTCGCTGGGATCGTTCTGGGGAATTGGTTTACTCTGTCGTTTGCGGGAGGTCTGCCGCGCAGTTTGGGGATAATTGATTCGCCCCGCACTGTATCGCCCTTTTCTCTCCACATCGTAGTTCTTCGGCAGAGGAGGGATCTGTGTTCCTTCGCCTTTCAGCTGTCGTAAATCGCTAAGAATGATTTCCGCGCGGTTGTCGTAGAGCTTGAGCGGGCCGTGGACCTCGACGATCTTTCCTGCGAGCTGGCGCACATCCCCCACATAGCGAAGGTCGCTGGCGAAAACCACCACCGTGAAAGGGCAAGTCGCGTGGTTCTCGCAGAAATCCAAAAAGTGTACGCCCCTATCCCCTTGCGCAACTTTCAAAACCTTACCCGACACGCAACGAGTTTCGCCGATGTGCTTTTGCGCCTCGTTAACAGGAAGACACGCAGCGGATGACACGGCTGCGCTCGTGAGCAACCAGGCGACAACCAGGATGGGGAGAAATTGCATGCGCAAGAATTGTATGCGGAAAAATCAGAAGCCAAGGGAAATCAAATAAAGAATCAAGACAATTCGTTCCAAAAAAGGAATGGCGGCCCTATCCTTGTCGCGCTACTTGCGACAGAGCCTGCCCTGAGCGAAGTTCGAAGGGGTTGGGTTCTAGGTGTTGTAAGGAAATATTGGCCAGAAGATCAAAACCCCACCCTGTCGCAAACACCGCGACAAGGGCGGGGCAACCTGTTAATTGAATGACTTTACAGCGGTCGCTTCGTCGTCTTTTACATCGAAGACGGTGTAGAGCTTGGTGATCTGGAGCAGATCGTGGACTTTCTTGGTGAGGTTGAGCAGCTTCAGGTCGCCGCCCTGCTTGCGCACGGTGGTAAATGCCCGCACCAGTTCACCGATCCCGGAGCTGTCGATGTAGTTCACATCGCCCAGGTTCAGCAGGATTTTCTTCTGGCTCTTGCCCAACAATCCATCGACGGTATCACGCAGGACAACGCTGCCCTCGCCCAGGGTGATGCGTCCGCTGCAATCCACAATGGTTACGCCATCAATCTGACGAGTGCTGACTTTCATGCTCACGGTGAAGCCTCCTTGCCGTCCGCGGCTGGCCCGTGGACGTGCTTGATAAGTTTGACCTCTGTGCCCGTCTGCGACGGATGGAATTCCACCTCGTCCATGAACGAGCGAATTAGAAAAATCCCCCGGCCCGAGGTCTTCATCAGGTTCTCCGGCGCTAAGGGATCGGGAATCTTGCTCAGATCCAGACCAGGCCCCTGGTCGCGGATCGTGATGACCAAATCTCGGCCGTTTTGTTCGAACTCCATTACCACTTTCTTGCCGGGATCATAGGCGTTGCCGTGCAGGACCGCGTTGATCGCCGCTTCCCGCACCGCCATGGCGATCTGCATGACCACATCTTCTTCAAAGCCCGCCTCGGTCGCAATCCGGCTGGCGGTCTGCTCCGCGCTGTCCACGGTCTCCAGGGTCGATTCATAAGTGTAGGAGAGCCGTTGTGTGGTCATGGTAAAGGGTCGAGCCAGCGGTACGTCTCCGTTCGGATCGTAGCCGCGCCCAGCTTTGATGCGGTAAAAAAGCGTCCCGAATGGTGAATCCGGTAGTTTGCCTGTACCAGCCTCGAAATGTCAACGCACAAACCAAGTCGTTGCTAGAGTCTACGGTCTTTACAAAAAGCCGCAGTTTAGCCCTTGAATCTAAAGGGAATGCCCGGCGAAACAAACTCTTTCGCCAAGGGTTGGTATCTAAGTCAGGAGAGTGACTTTCCTGAAGTGAGGGTCGTAGAAAATGCACAATCCAGCCGTAATGTGGCTTCGTGGCGCGGTGCTGCTCGTGTTTCTTACTCCATTGGCCTTTTCTCAACATCGGCATCGTTATTCCTATGACAGCAGCCTGGCGGACAAGTTTAATGTGAGCGTCGGTGGAGGCGTCAGCCAGCCCACCGATGAGGCTGGCCAGGATTTGAACACTGGATACAACTGGGATGTAAACGGCGGCTACAACTTTAGCCGGTATGTGTCTACCAACCTGGATTTTAGCTACAACCGCTTTGGGCTTAATGATGCCGCCCTGGCGCGTTTCCAGGAGCCTGGAGGCAGGACTTCGGTTTGGGCGCTGACCCTGAACCCGGTGGTCCACTTCAATCCTACGGGTAAAGTCGATGCGTATACCACCGCGGGGTTCGGGGTCTATCACAGCAACTTGTCGTTGACCGAGCCGTTCAACGAGACAATTTTTGTCTGCGACCCGTTTTTTGGCTTTTGCTTTCCTCAAACGGGAACGGTCAACGAAGTAGTAGCCTCGGCCCGGACAACCAAAGGCGGGTTCAACGTTGGCGGAGGGTTCAGTTTCCGCCTGGGCGAGTCCAAGATGCGTTTCTTCACGGAGGCCCGCTACCACCGCATGTTCTCCAGCAGTGGAGCGGATTTTACCTATGTTCCGGTGACCTTCGGGATCCGCTGGTAGGAAACAACCCTGGCCACAGATTTTCACGGATCATACGGATCTTGTCGCTGGTTTGTGATCGGCGGGAATCCGTGTGGTGTCCTAAACTCTCGTTGTTTCAATTGGACTCCTTAAATAGTACCCTTTCGCAGTCAGATTCCCCACTGACCGCGCTGAGGCAAATCTATGCAAGAGACAATCACGTTCTTTGTATTGCTGGGAGCCGTCTTTGGGGCGGTTTCAGCATTTCTAAGTATTTTGACTTGGTTCGGTTTCAAGGGGCAATCGGTTGCCAAAACGTGGCGAATCATGCCATCTAGCATCAAAGGCAAGCTGATAACAATGTTGTTCCTTGTGGCCCTAAGTTTATCTTTGGCTACCTATGGATTTCTTAGAGCTATACGCCCCAAAATTGTAGAAAAGGAAAAGATCGTTGAAAAGCTAGTCCCAACTGATTGCCCAATATCGCGATCGGAAAAACCATCTAGTAAAAATTCTCATGGGGCGAAAGAAATTGCCGCTCCTGCCAAGCCTACTGCACAGCCAACTCCCGGCATTACTCTCAAGGATTCGCCGGGAAGCGCTGTCTCTTATGGACAGCAAGGTGGAGTAACGGCGGGAACCATTAACCTTGGGCCTCCACCTATTCAATTTCGTTGGCGGCAGGAACGGGTCACATCGTCCAAACCACAATTACCTTACGAAACGAAGATCGCTATTTTTCCGAGCGACAATTACACCCCAGTTTCGCTTGCAATTTTTTGTGATGTGGACGTAGACAAAGACGAAGTGCAATTTGATTTTGGGCCAAACGGTTCCGTGATTGCAGGACGAGATTCAGGCGTCACCAGAGATAGCAATAAAATTGCTTACGTCAAATTCGGAGGCACCGCAATGAGTCCAGACGTGCCACTTTACGTTCATCTCTGATCAAAAGAACCCCTGCATGTTTTGCAAATTAGAACGGCTAGAATTAGGCCCCCATCTTGAGTAATCCGACAAGCTCTTTCAGGCTCCAATTGTGGCGCCATCCGGGGCCCAATTCTTTTCTGCTAAAATCAAATCACTTTTCGCATGTGGGCGCGTAGCTCAGTTGGCAGAGCAATGCCCTTTTAAGGCATGGGTCGATGGTTCGAGTCCATCCGCGCTCACCATTTTATACAGCCATCAGCAGTGTCTCAGCGAAGGGCCATTCCTCGTCCACCCACTGGAGGTCGCAGCGGAATCCCGCGCCCATGGCCAGTTGCAGAATCTCAGAACGCGAGTATTTGTGGCTGCTCTCGGTCCAGATCGTTTCATCATCGCCGAAATCGACTTTGAGATCGGCGCGCCGGATCGTGACCCGCTGATTTCGCAGCGAACGCAGGTGCATTTCGATACTGTGAGTCTGCGAGTTGAACCGCGCCTCATGGCAGAACTGCGACAGCACAAAATCAGCGCCCAGTTCACGGTTGATTCGCCCCAGCAGATTCAGATTGAATGCGGCCGTCACTCCCAGGCTGTCATCGTAGGCATCGAGCATCTGGGGAATGGGCTTAATCAGATCGGTACCAAGCAGCAGGGCGTCCCCAGGCTCCAGAATGCGGCGAACGGAGCGCAGAAACTTCGCATCCGCAGGGCGATCAAAATTCCCAATCGTGCTTCCCAGGAACAGCGCCAATAACTGCTCCCCCGGTAGCCGGCGCTCGGCTACTTCCCGAAGTCCATCGAGATATTCCCGCTCGTAGCCGACGATACTGATGTGCTCGATATCTCCCAATTCACGAGCGCACATGGTGAGCGCCGAGTGGGAAATCTCAATCGGGCAATAGCGGGTATGCTGCCGGCGGTCAATCGCCTCCAGCAGATGCCGTGTCTTCTTCCCACTTCCGCTGCCTAATTCCGCCACCACGACGGGCGGCGAGATGCGGGCGACGATCTCGCCACTGTATCGCTGTAACAACCGTTGATCCGCCCGGGTCAGGCCGTATTCGGGAAGCGTGCTGATCACCTCAAACAGCGCCGAACCGACTTCGTCGTAGAGGTATTTCGACGGCAGTTCCTTTTGTTCCGCGTGCCAAAGCCCATCACGAACGTCAGAGGCGAACTCGAATACAGGATCGGCGGCAACTGACTGTCTCAGAATCATCTCGACCTCACCCGATCCGTTCGCTGACGCAGCGAAATCCTGCGTAGACGTATTGGTAGTGCGGTTGGAACCAGTTGCGGAATGAAGGACGCAGCATGCACGCCGCCGTACGCGGCGAAGCCCCCCTCATCACATAGTGCTTGCCGTCAAAAAAGTCAGCGGAGTATCCAAGGTAAAAAGGGAAGGGCTTGAAGCCAGAAAAGGGATGAAACAGGGTAGATGTCCACTCCCAGCCATTGCCGAGCATGCCTTCAACGCCAAAGGCGCTGGTTCCGGAGGGATGGCTCCCCACTGGCGCGGGATCCCATCGTTGGAAATCAAAATTTCCGCGGGAGGAATCGGGAGGCGCCGGGCCCCAGGGGTAATCCCTCGAATCTGCATCCTCCGAACCATAGGCTGCTCGTTGCCATTGCTCTTCGGTTGGCAGGACCTTGCCAGTCCAGCGCGCATACGCGCTCGCCTCCGCCTGGCTTGCAAACACAGGCCAATCGGCGGGGAGCGAGAACTCCTGGAACATTCCTTTCCACGCCCATTCGCGACCCTCTTGCCGCCAAAATGCAGGATGCGAGATGCCGCTCGTTTCTTTCCACTCCCAGTCGGCGTCACGCCAGAGCTCGCGGCGCTCATAGCCGCCATCCTCCATGAACTGCAGGAACTCACGGTTTGTGACTTTATGACGATCAATGGCAAACGCGGGTACATCAACCGTCTGCCGCTCGTATTCGTTGTCCCAGCCAAAGGCCGGGTCACTCCGTGAAAGCCCTAAAGTCGCCGAACCAGCAGGGATTTCGATCAAGGATGGCTGGATGGTAGGCAATTTCGATTGTGGCGTTGCTGTCTGGGCGAATTTTTGGTTGTAGGGAAGACGATGAAGCATGTAGGCCAAGGTTTCCGCGTGCATTAGGCGATGCTCGATGGCGACATTCAGCAGGATATTTGCCGTTTCCGCCGGCTCTGCTGAGCTCAAGACGTTAGCAAGCCGGTCGTCTATTTCGCTTCGCACACGCTTCACATACGACTGAACGGCTTCAAGTTGTGGCCAGTCCGCCGGTTGGTCCGCGGGAAGGCCTCCATCCACCGGATCGATTCCGAATGCAAACAGGCGATCCAGATCCGGCGAGAAGCTGTCAGCGGTAAACATTCTTCGGTTCAGCAGGTTCCAGTCGAATGCTTCCACATGACCGATGTAGAAAATGATGCGGTGCCGCTCTGCGATCGGGCGGGCGTAAAGAGCTTCCGGATGGACGGTTGCGAATAGGGCATCGGTTATCTCGCGCCCTTCCGACAGACGAGACAGTAGTTCCCTGGGCGTGGTTGCTTCCAGATCGTGCACGAGCATGCAGATTCTCTCCAGGTTGGAATGGTTCCAGCCGACCAATCTTGGCTCCGGGTTTGGATGCATCCACCTCCGTGGACGACGCTTCTTCTGGGAGAGATTCGAACAAAAATTTGTCAACGAGGGATCTCACGCGGTCGTGGAGATTTACCTTGCCTGGTCAGAGCCGCTGAGTGTAATATGAGAGAACAAAAAGCGAAACCGTCAGATGGTGCGTCGCGAAACGACTTAGTTTTTGTTCTTTATGAGTGTTGGCCGCGGCAAGTACAATTCAAACCAGGCTGTCCGAGGTTCTGTGATGAAGACGCAGTCTCCCAACCGTGTCTCCCTTGGCGTTCGCTCGCTGAATGCTGTAGCGCTCCAGTATGCCGTGTTGTGTGCTGAATGCGACGTGGTCAGTGACAGCCCGCATGACCGCTGCCTGGTCTGCGGCAGCGCGTCGCTTTTGAACATCTCCCGGTTGTTCGGCGGGACTCTTCCGCAGGACCGCGCCCGTTTGAAGCAAGCCTCCGAAGCCAAGACAGGGGAACACGTGTTGGTGTTCCCGAGACTGCATCGCATCCGCAGGAAAGTATCGGCTTAAGCCTGCGAATGGTCCGGATCGTCCTGTCGAAACCAGCTAGAACGGAATATCCTCGTCGCTGATCGGTCCTGGCCCGACCGGGGCCGCTTCTGGCTCAGGCGCGCGCTGGTCAAAGTTGTTGCCGCCCCGAGAGCTGTCGCCTCCGCCGCCACTTTCGCCACGTCCGCCAAGCAGGATCAAATCGCTGCCCACGATCTCGGTCATGTACTTCTTCTGTCCGGTGGTCTTGTCATCCCAGGAGCGGGTTTGCAGGCGGCCTTCGATGTATACCTTGCCGCCCTTTTTCAGATATTCGCCGGCGATCTCAGCCAGCCGCTGCCAGAGCACAACGTTGTGCCACTCGGTGCGGTCCTGCCACTCGCCGGCCTTGTCTTTGAAACGCTCATTGGTGGCGATGGTGATCTTGGCCACCGGAGTGCCGCTGGGGGTGTATTTGATTTCAGGGTCTTTGCCAAGATTGCCGATGAGTTGAACTCGATTAAGGCTTTTACCTGCCATGATGACTCCTTCGCTGGCTCTGCGATAGGGCTGAGCCTGGGATTGCGGTATTGCGAACCTGGTACTGGGCTGGAAGCAGAATATATCAGATTTGAGGGGACTGGCACTTAGCATTTAGCGCTTGGCATTCAGCCAATTCCATTTTGGAAAAGAAGTTGAGGGCAAGGGAAGGGAAACAAGGTCGTCCTGCCCCGGCTCAATGCGAATTGCTAAATGCCAAGTGCCGGATGCCAATGGCTGGGTTATAATTTCCGCCATGCCCGACGCCAAAGCCGTAGGCATGGTGCCCGATGAGCTCAAGTTTGAGCCCAAATCCGCAGGCATTGACACTGTCCGGAAGAAAAAACCCAAAGAATTGGCGGTCATTACCGAGTGCTGCACCGGTTGCGCCGGGTCCCCTGCCTGCGTGGAATATTGTCCCATCGAAGACTGCATGTTCTGGGTGCCGGACGAAGACCATCCGCCGTTCGGACGGATTCAGGTAGACCCCATCCTCTGCATTGGCTGCAAAAAGTGCGTCAGCAAAGGTCCGGATGGCTGCTTCCTGGATGGCTGCCCTTGGGATGCGATTGTGATGGTGGATACGGTGGAGATCGAAAAGGAAGTCGGGGAAATGCCGTTTTAGCGGTTGGCTCGTCGCCAAACTGAGAACTGGTTTCTGAGAGCAGGGAACTCGGGTTTTCAAGGATGCCTATTTTTCAACTGCAACAAATCCCATTTATTCCCATACAAATCTTCGAAAACAGCAACCGTACCGTAGGCTTCCTCGCGTGGTTCTTCTTTGAACTGCACGCCGCGAGCCATCATGGCGCGATAGTCCCGCCAGAAATCGTCAGTATGCAGGAAAAGAAAAACGCGTCCGCCAGTTTGATTGCCGATGTAGCTGGCCTCTTCGGGCACTGATGGTCGAGCCAGCAAAAGGCTGGTTCCGGTTGAACCTGGAGGAGAGACTAATACCCATCGTTTCTCATTGCCATAGCGGTCTTTGGATTTGCTGTCTTCAACCACGACGAAGCCAAGAGACTTGGTGAAATACTCGAGCGCTTCGTCGTAATCGCGGACCACTAAAGCGACGTATCCAATGGTTTGCATCCTGCGATCCGATAAAGCGAAACGGGAACGATTAGTGTTTGCTTCTTTCCTGAATGGCCTTTTCGGTTGCGACTGCCTGCTGGCGCACATGATCGGGAATATCCGGCAGCTCGCGCTTGTATGGGAGAACGGCAGGAAGATCATCCGCCTGACCGATTAAATAGAGCGCTCGCAAAGCTTCCCAAACCTGATCGGTCCCAGGAGTCACAGTGGCAATCTCATCTCCCGCAGCTACATTTTTGCCGGTTTGAGCCGAAAGCGTTCGCACCCGTCCGCTGATCGGAGAGCGAATCTCTGAAATCTCCCCACCCGCCTGCAATTTGGCAATCACTCCATTTTGATGAGTGACAGTGCCGACGCGGCTCGTGTCAGTAATCTTCCCAGCTTGTGGAGCGGTGACGACCGCTGGCTGAAGCAAACGGACGATTTCCACTCTCCCGCTGGCGTCACCGAACCGTACCAATGAGAGCGCGGCGTTCCCGCGAACCATGGAAGAGGAATCATTCAACATCTTGAGCAGTGTCTCGTGAAAACCCGCGCCGGAGGTGTCCTGCCCCATCACCCAGGCGTCGGTATTGCGCACTTCCTCGACCGGATGCGTCGCCAAACGCAGCAGTTCGGGATACCAGCGAGTTACGGTGGCGTCATGCTTGCCCATGCGCTCGCCGGTCTGCACCAGAGCATGCTGAATGTGCCGCGGCTTCTTTTCGTCGTGCAAATATTCGGCTAGTTGTTTGTCGGGAAGCTGGCGGCCAAACCAGGTGTTCCACCAAAACAGAAATGGCATGAGGCAAATCAGCCAGGCGGTAAGGAAAAACAGCAGGCGCTGGCCAGTGGACATGCGGCGCTTCGGCCTCTTGTCCGCTTCCACCGGTATTGATTCAGGAGTCATTGCAGATTGTTACTCCACATCCGCGTCCAGCACCCGTTCCTGTTCCAGGTAATGTGACATCGCATACTGGGCCAAAAGTGGCGTCTGGAGTTCGATTTCAGCCCCGATCCATTCCCCTTTGAGATGCGAAGAGTCCGCGGCATGCTTGCAGCCACTGGAGCCAAACTGGGGGCCGAAAGCTGCGCCCTTGATCTCATCGTACTGCCGGAGATTCCTCCAGGCTTCATCGTTGGTCGTGCCGGAGACATCAATCTTGAGCTTCAGCTTTGTCATAAAATCTGGAACCACGGAGGGCGCAGCGTCCCACGGGCCAAAAACCACAGTGGCGGATCCTTTGTAGGCCCCTGTGTCCTCTGTGGTTAAACCTTCTTGGTTGTCAAACCGATGATAGAGCATAAAGTAAATCGCCTATTCTGTCATCGAAACCAACCTTAAACGCGACATCAGCGTTAGGGGAAACTCGTCCCCACTGATAACGACGGTAATCTTTACGTAACCAGACCCTTCCCATCTAATTGACCATGAGTTGGTGTTAGCACTTGCGGATTTAGGCACTTACGCCCGATTGTGCCTCATCCAAATGTACGGCCAAGGAAAACACCACGCCCCGATCAATGCGTGCCGGAAATGAAGTCCAGAGGTGTGCCTCATGAAATGCCGAGTGATTGCAGTACTGGGGACCAGACCGGAAGCCATCAAACTGGCGGTGGTGATTCACGAGTTGCGCCGCCGCTCCGACGAGTTTGAAACCGCGGTTGTCCACACCGGCCAGCACCGTACCATGCTGGATCACGTTCTCCAATATTTCAAGATCAAGCCGGATTTTGATCTGGATGTGATGCGGCCAAACCAGACCCTGAGTTCTCTGACCGCCCGGGTGCTGGATACGGTTGAAAATGCCTGCCACCGGTTCCAGCCGAACATCGTGCTGGTGCAGGGGGATACGACCACGGCGTTCGCGTCCGCGCTGGCCGCCTACTACTGCAAAATCGCTGTGGCCCACGTGGAAGCCGGGCTGCGCAGCAACGATCTCTACAACCCTTTTCCTGAAGAAGCCAACCGTAAGCTGGTTTCTACGGTGACCGACATCCATTTCGCCCCGACCGCACTCTCCCGTGACAACTTGCTGGCTGAAGGCATCCCGACCGGCAAGATTGTGGTTACAGGAAATACGGTTGTCGATACCCTCCGCGCCTTAGGGAAATTGGAAGTCTCTTGGGACAACACGCCTCTGGCGGGCATTCCAAACGACAATTCCCGTTTAGTGCTGGTCACGTCCCACCGCCGCGAATCCTGGGGAACGGATCAGGAAAACATGTGCCTGGCGTTGCAAGACCTGGTCACGAAGCACAGGGACATTCGAGTGATTTACCCGGTGCACATGAACCCCAATGTGCGTAGCACCGTGAACAAGTTGCTCCAGGATACTGAGCGGATCCATTTGGTTGAGCCGCTGGACTACGCCACATTCGTCAGTCTGTTGCGGCGCTGCTATCTGGTTCTTACCGATTCCGGAGGAATTCAGGAAGAAGCGCCCACGTTCCGCAAACCAGTGCTGGTATTGCGCAAGGTGACCGAGCGTCCTGAGGCCTCCCAGTTTGGGCTGGCAAAAATCATCGGCATGACGCGGAACAGCATTGTGGAGGAATCGAACCGCCTGCTCACCGATTCCGAAGCCTATCTTGACTAACGGGCTTTGGGATGGCCCGCGGAGATTGCAGACGTGATCATACCTCTCTACATCATCGTGGCGATCATCTGCATCTACACGTTTCGCCATTACTGGTTCACGCTGAACCGGTTGTTTGGCTTTCAACGCCATCCCTACATTGATACCGACACCGCGGAGTGGCCTCCGGTCACCATTTTGGTGGCCGCGCATAACGAAGAAAAAGTCGTCGCCAACATTCTCGGCGCGTTGATGACGGTCAAGTATCCCCAGGAAAAGATGCTGGTCATTCCTGTGAATGATCGTTCCACCGACGGAACAAGGGAAATCATTGATGAATTCGTCGGGCGCTTTCCTGGCCGCATTCAGCCCTTTCATCGCAAGGAAGGAAAGGGCGGGAAAGCCGCGGCCTTGAAAGATGCGATGGAACTGGTCAAGACCGAAGTCATCCTGATCTTTGACGCGGACTATATTCCCGGCGCAGGACTGGTGAAGCAGTTGGTCGCGCCCTTCTTCGACCCTGAAGTTGGCGGAGTCATGGGCCGCGTGGTTCCCATGAATTGCGGCGCAAATCTTCTGACCCGCCTGCTTGATTTGGAACGCTCCGGCGGCTATCAGGTGGACCAACAGGCCCGCATGAACTTGCGGCTGGTTCCACAGCATGGGGGAACCGTGGCTGGAGTGCGGCTGAGCGCCTTGCGCGAGATCGGCGGCTGGAACGATGCGTCTCTCACCGAAGATACCGACCTTACCTATCGCTTGCTATTGCACGGTTGGAAGACCGCTTATCAGAACCGTTCGGAGTGCTACGAGGAAGTTCCGGAAACCTGGGCCGTCCGCATCCGGCAAATCATGCGCTGGGCAAAAGGGCATAACCAGGCGATGGTGACCTACGCCGTTCGGCTGCTGATTGGCCGTCACCGCGCCACCCTGCGCGAGCGCCTCGATGGTGCGTTGTTGCTAGGCGTTTATGCCATGGCGCCGCTCACCATGATTGGCTGGATGCTCGCTCTAGGGGTCTTCTATCAAGGACTTGCCCCGCTGCATGGTCTGATCGCGCTGTTCGGAATTACTGCCTATGCTTCGGTCGGGAATCTGGCGGCGTTTTTTGAAATCGCGGCGGCGGTCCGGTTGGACGGCAATCGCCGGCGAATCGCCCTCCTGCCGTTCCTTGTCATGGGATTCGCAGTCAGCATTTTCGCCGTGTCTCATGCTGCATGGTCTCAATTAATTGGATTGATCACCAAGGCCGAGTTTCATTGGGATAAAACCGAACGTTTCCGGAAGGCAGCGTGAGTGCCCTCGCCGTCGCCGCCCTGGTCTTCATGGTGGTGGCCATGCTGGGCATCCCTTTAATTCCATCCTTTCGGGAACTGCGTAACCAGACCGATGCCAAGCCGCTTAGCGTGATCCAGGAACATGCCGGAGAAATCCGCCACTTCGCCAGCGGGTTTCGCAACTACATCTCCGGGTTGCGTCCTGCATTGCGGCAATGTATTGCCACCGGAACCACGGCCCACGGCGTTCTCGCGGATGGTTGCGAATATCTGATCCTGGGTAAGACGGTCAAGTTCCCCGAAGTGAAAATCAAGGATCGAGAGCCCATCTGCGAACTGGTAGTCCTGGCAGGGACGCTGCTCAAAACGCCCAGCAATACCGTCTTCGTGCATGAGATTTATGCCGCTGAAGACTTCATCGGAGGCGAGAACAGCACGTACCGCGCGATTCTGGGCGACAAAAATATCCGGCTGGCTCCGGGAAGCGTGGTCCTACGCTGGGTACATGCGCTTGGCAGCTTCAGCACCGACCACCACTGTGATCTGTTCGGACGCGTCTCCTCCGACCGCCTTGTCTACCTGGGAGTGAATACGCAATTTCTACGGGTAAACGCGCCACGGATTGAACTCGGGGCCGTAGCGGTTGCGGATGGGCGTGAGGTCAACGATTCCTCAGTGTTTACCGACACCCAGTCTAGGATCGTACATCGGTTGTTGATAGATGGAGACCACGAAATCGGCGCTGGAGAAGTGGTCAAGGGCAGTGTGGTCGCCCGCGGCCGATTGCTGGTCCGCGCCGGGGCACGGATCCACGGGAGTGTGAAGAGCCACGACGGGATGATCCTGGAGCCGGACGTGACGGTGGATGGAAGCGTGGTCAGCGCCAGCCGGCTGACGGTGGGCAACAACTGCCTTCTTCATGGTCCGGTGATTGCAGAGCGGCAAATGTCAATTGCCGCCGGCACCCGCTGCGGCACCGGTTCACAACCGACCACCATCAGTTCTCCCCGCATTGATATCGAAGAAGGCACGCTGGTGTTCGGGACCTTGTGGGCGCGTGAATACGGGCGCGTAGTGGTGAACCTTTGAGGCGCATTAAGAGCATCACGCTGATCGCGGCCGCTTTGCTCGCGGTTCTTATCGTGGCGCTGGTGTCGGCGCGCGGGCTGGCCAGTTCCAGCGCTGATCGTTTGCTGTTGCTGGTCCCGGATGGAATGAAATTGTCAGACCCGAAAGTAGCGATGTGGGTCGATGCGGGAAGCGAAGAAGGACTTCACGTGGTTCCCATGCACGATTCCGAATTCGTGCGTCCGCTCTTCCAGAAAGGCGAATTTGCCGGCGTCATCCTTCCCGATTCAATCCACCAGAAAGCAAGCGATCTTCTTGTCTCCTCGTTACATCGCTTCGTGGCCGACGGCGGGAGCATGATGCTGGTTTACGACGCTGGAACTCTTTCCCTGACCGGCCGTTATGCGTCGGGCCAGTCGCGTTTTTCCGATTTGGCGGGGGTGAAATATGCGCTGTACGACACTCTTGCTGGAAAGACCACGCAGTGGAGTGAGATTAAAGGCACGGTCCAGACATTTGACGAGATCGGTGTGCCCCCGGGCAAATATTATCCCTTCCACTTCGAGACAAGCGCGAGTGAGGCCCAGCCCACAGCCCACGAAGGCGAACTACGCCGCTACATGTATGGCGATTTGCAGTATCCCAGCCTGGTCACTTCTGGCAACTATGACGGGAAAATCCTTCTGCACTCGGAAGCCGGAGTAGTTGCAGGCGAGCGTAAGTATCAATCCGGTTCGGTCCTGTTTGTGAATCTCCCCCTCGGGTATTTGAAGGGCAACACCGATGGCTTGCCGCTGCACGGATTCTTGCAATATTTTGCCCTGCACACACTGGGTTTGCCCCGGCTTCTGCCAGTCCCGGATGGAGTCGGCGGTCTCACGCTCAATTGGCACATCGACTCCAACGCCGCCATCAAGCCGCTTCAGGAAATGGAAACCTGGAGGATCCTGGAGCAGGGCCCGTATTCGGTGCATATCACCGCCGGACCTGACGCCATGGAGTTCGGCGACAAGCGAGGCTTTAACGTCGACCACAACCTGCCCAATCAAGAACTCATTCGCCAGTATGCGCGACTTGGATTTGCGATTGGGAGCCACGGTGGCTGGATCCACAACTACTTCGCCAGCCACGTAGACAAAGATGATCCCAAGGACCTGGAGAAATATTTGCTGTGGAACAAGGAATCGTTGGAGCGGATGACTGGCAAGGCAGTGACGGAATATTCCGCGCCCGATGGCAATCAACCGCCGTGGGTCACGCATTGGCTGGAATCGCACGGATTTCTCGCGTACTACTTTACCGGCAACACCGGCATGGGGCCCACCCAGGGCTATCGCGACGGAGAGCGGGAAGGGCGAAATATCTGGGCATTTCCTATCCTGCACTTAAACCAGTCCGCGGCCTTCGAGGAATTCACCAACCAGGATTATCAGCCGGATGAAATCGAGCAATGGCTGCAAAGTGTTACTGCGTTCACGGTCTCTCACCGCGCTGCGCGGCTGATTTACTTCCACCCAGCAGGGATATTGGAATATCGCCCGGCGATTCGACAGTGGATGGAAATGACCAGCGGTTTACGCGCAGCTGGGAAATTCCGCTGGTACACCATGAGCGAACTCGCAACTTTCTTGAACTCGCGCAAGAAAGTCGACTGGAAGGTTTCCAAACGTTCCGGCTCGCTCGAAATCAAAGCAAGGCATCCGGACACCCTGGAACATCAGACTTGGTTCTTTTCTGCCCGCCGCTTTGAGGAACCCAAAATTAGCGGAGGAAGTGGAGAGGTCAAAAAAAACGATGATGGCTGGCTGGTGATTGCCGGCCCGGCCAAGGCATTGGACATCGAAGCTCGAACCGTAGGTCATTAATATGAAGAAACACAAAGTGCTGGTGTTTTCAGTTTTGAGTCTTGCGCTCGCCTCAGGATTATGGGCGCAGGAAGACGCCGTCATTGCCCACGCGGCACAAAGCTCTACCGTTGGCGCAACCGTCGCCGGCCAACCCGAAGCCCAGACCACAAAGATCCTGACCAACTACGTGGAAGCAGGTGGCAGCTACTTGCCCATGTCAGACAAGTTCGGACACGTGAGCGGCGGCTATGCGCGCGGCTCCATGACTCAAGGAAAAAATGTGCTGTTTGGTGAAATCAATGGACAGCACGAGTTTGCCGATGCAGGCACCTACATCGCAGCCGGGGACACATTCACCATCTCTCCCCAATGGTATGGCTCGCTAACGCTAGGCTCCAGTGTAGGAGGATTTTTCTGGCCCCGGTTCCGCGCCGATGGTTTCATCAATAAGAAATGGTTCGAGCGTGGGCAGTTCATCACCACCGCCGGATTCGGATATTACGCGGCCAAAGATGTGCACCGCGACCGCAGTTACTATGTTGGAAGTACCTATTACTTTTCCAAACCATGGATCGTCGAACAAGGAGTTCGTTTCAACGTCAGCGATCCGGGTACAGTGTATTCGCCCTCGGGCTTTGTGGCTGTCACCCATGGGCGAAACAAGCATTACTATCTGACCGTACGCACTGGATTCGGCGAGGAAGCCTATCAACTGGTTGGCCCAACGGCGAGCTTGAGTGACTTTACCAGCCAGACCTTCACCGTCACCTGGCGCAAATGGATCCGTAAGAGTTGGGGCATCAATGTCGTCGGCGACTTCTATCACAGCCCGTTTTACGTCAAGGGCGGCAGCTTGATCGGTGTCTTTAAAGATTTTTGACGAAGATCGATGGCGGCAAGAAAACATCTGAGTTGGCGAGACCGCGTACGCTTCCACGGCCACCGTGGAGGTGTGATCGCCATGCATCGCGCCCTGGCGCATTATGTGATGAGTCCCGCCGACCTGATCACCGCCGTCTTCATGGTGGTCCTGATTACGTTGATGTGGGTTTTAGCCGTGCCGGCGGTTTGTGAGTTGTGGGTCAACATGATGGACTACGGCATTCATCATCTACCTCTTCACGGCCAGCTTCATATGACCGAGCACCACATCACGTCGTTCCTGCGTTTTCGGGTTCCATTTCCTTCCATGGAACCCATTCTGCCAGATGCGCAAGTGTGGCGTATCAGCGGGCTGACGGCCCTGGCAATTTTCATCGGCACCTTCTTTTTGCCAACGCAATGGCTCCCGGTGACGTATCTATTGCGGGGGATCCTCCTGGTTCAGGCCACGGCGCTGGTTTATTTCGCGCTGATTCCGGCCGAGTTTCCGCATACGCCGGACAGTTACCTGGAGGGCCTGATGGCCTCTGGCCTGGCCCTGATTTCCATCTTGCCACTGTTATTCGGCCTAACGTTTTTCATCTTCCAATTCAGCATGCCGCAAAAAGTATTGCTGACCATGATCACCATGGGTCACCTCGTCTTGTTTTTTCCATTACAAGTGCTTCTCCAGGCGCTGATTCTGCAAAAGACCGTCCTCTTTATGCCCGTGCTCTATATCGTTTTCGGCATGCCACTGGATATTCTTATCATCATCGGATTCTATGCCTGGGGTATGACCTGGACTTTCCGGTCCGTCGAAGCACGTGCCGCCGCACGATAGTGCCATCGCCATAAAGCCGGTTTCGCATAGACTGTATGCGCATTTTGCCGGTCCAACGCCGCTATATATAGTCGAAGGGAGTTGTCATTTGGCCGCTATGCCGAAGAAACCTTGGGTTGCATTCCTGCTAAGCATTCTGCTGACTGGGGCGGGACTGGCCTACCTCGGAAAATGGGGCTGGGCTGTGCTCAACCTGGCGGTTGCCATTGTCGCAGTGGTGATCGCACAAAATATTTTTCCTGAACTGGCCGCCCCGCTCGGGATTGGCATTGCCTGTGGCTCGGCCGTGCTAGCCAAGAATCTGGCGGAGAAGATGAATAAGGAGGTTGCCGCGCGATCAGCCAATGCCGAGCAGATTTCCGTGCCCGTGATCAAGGTTGCCGAGAACAACTTCTCTACCCAGCCAGCAGAACCGGTATTGGTTAAGCCGGCAACTGTCGTATGTCCGAAATGTGCATCCCCGACCGAAATAGCCAACTTCTGCGCCGAGTGCGGAGCATCTCTGACGCCTGTCGGTTAAACGGGGTGAGGCCGCACCTTGAGATTTCTGAGGGGCCGTCGCAAGGGAACTGGCGGAGAGGGTGGGATTTGAACCCACGATACCCTTTCAGGTATGTCCGCTTTCGAGGCGGATCGTTTCAACCGCTCACGCACCTCTCCGTAAAGCAGTCTCTGGTCGTCGGCTATTGACCCATCGGCTAACGACGATTTCTAAAGAACGTTTGTAGTAACTCTGCGCACCGTCCTGCCAGCACTCCGCTCTCTACTGCCACTCTGTGGTTTAGCTGGGGATGGTTCAAAACCTGCAAAACCGAGCGAACCGCGCCTGCCTTGGGATCATCCGCGCCATACACCAGGCGCTTGATCCGCGCGTGTACCATAGCGCCCGCGCACATTGCGCACGGTTCAATTGTAACAAACAGCTCACATTCGCCCAGGCGATGGTTGCCAACGCTGGCGCCAGCCTCCCGCAACGCAATGATCTCGGCGTGGGCGCTGGGGTCAGAATCGGCGATATTGCGGTTCCAACCGCGACCAATGACTTTTCTCTCACAGACAACCACCGCTCCAACGGGCACCTCGCCCACGTCGAGCGCGCGCTGAGCTGCGCGTAAAGCTTCTTCCATCCAGAGTTCGTCAGAATCCATCGCCTCAACATTCTAGGCCAACCAAACGGATGTTGGCCCGTCGATGGGTGCGCCCGGAAGGGAAACGCTGCGAGGTGTGTCGATTGTTTAGGTAGGGCCGGGGCGGAGTTTACCTTGAGTCGAGTGGGCGGGCTGCCAAGCCAAGCGCGGCAGTGAGGGATCACCTCTTTTGATGGTATTCTTACCGCTATATGGGGATCCCGAGCCTGCTCCGCAAAATCCTGCTGATTGACCTGCTCCAGGGCATGAAGGTCACCTTCCGTTATCAGGACCCACGGGAGATTTACACCGAGCAGTATCCACTGGAGCGCCCGCAGATAGCCGAGCGGTATCGTGGAGCGCCGCGGCTCAACGTCAATCCCGATAGCAATGAAACCATGTGCATCGCTTGTGATCTGTGTGCGCTGGCCTGCCCAGAGCACCTCATCGTGGTCGCCAGCGAACGTAATGAGAAGACCCGCCGAAAAGAACTCACCACTTTCACTTACGATCTCAGCCGCTGCATGTTCTGCGGACTTTGTGAGGACGCCTGCCCCACCGACGCGTTAGAGCTGACGCAGGATTTTGAACTGGCCAACTACACTCGCGAAGGAGCCATTTGGAACCGCGAGATGCTGGAAAAAGGACCGCAGCCCACGCAATATCGAAAGTAGCCAGATTAGGGAAGTTTGAAATTGAGCGTGATATCGGTTTCGATCGGCGTCGGTACCCCATTCAACAGGGCTGGGCGATAACGCCATTGGCGCACGGCATCCGTGGCGGCCTTGGCTAATATTGGATGTCCGCTGACAGTTTTGACCTGCGTGATCTTCCCTTCGCCCGACACCACAGCCCGCAGCAGAACCTTTCCCTCCAGGCGCAACATCCGCGCATTGCTCGGATAGGAAGGCATGACTTGCCGCTCCAATGCCAGCGGAACCACTCCCTGGGAAAGCGGGGGACTCAAGCTGGGCAGGAGTGTTTGGTCGGCAAAGATCCCGTGCAGTGATTCGCCCGGCGAGCTCACCATCGCGACTTGTGGAGGATCGCTGGCGGAGGCGTCCTCGGTGCTCGCTTTACCAACTCTTGCAGAGCCAGCCCCTTTGCTATTTGAGGATGATTCAACTGCGATGTTGCGGATCAAGCCGTCATCGGGTTCTGCTTCAATGCGTGCTGCCTGAACCACCCCGCCCTTCGATAAACTTTTTGAGGCGGTTTCCGCAGAGCCAGTGCCTCTTGGCGAAGGCTTGGAGCTGAGCCTAACGTCTGGTAACGCAGTCTCAGATGCGGTTGCCACGGGAGTCGGAGCCTCCCTTATTATAGGCTTGGCTTCGTCGCGGCTTTTGAGCTCGCCCCACATTCTCCATGTGGCAAACGAAAACAGGGCCAACACTGCTACCCCGCCGCCCACGGCCAGATACCGCCAAAGTGGTTTGGCCAAGAACGCCTTTACTGTTCCCAGAGAACTCGAAATTGGCGGGAAGGGTTGGGAAACCAAATCTACAGCCGGGCTCATGCTTTCTGGAGATGGTGCATCAACAATTGCTTTTGTGCCCGCAACGTCCGCCAGCTCCGCCAAGCTTGATAAATGCGCCAGATGTTGGTCGGTGAATGCACGGGCTGAGGTCGAAAACACTTCCAGTATCCCTACTGTTTCGAGCCGCGACCGGATCGGTACAGCGGCAATCGAACGCAGGCCCAGATCACGGCAAACCTCGGCATCCACTCTTGGATCACTTGCGGTGTCATCACATCGTTGAATTCGCCCTTGCCGAAGGCATGCCCCGGAAATGCCCGAGTCTTCGCTAAGGCGGGCACCCAAGGCCGGGGCGGTTTCTCCGCTGCGCCCTACGCACGCCACGCTCCCGTCGCGCCGCATGCCTAGCGCAGCCCCGGTGGCATCGGTCATAGTCTGGGCAGCAATAGCAATCGCGCCCAGCAGGGCGTCGGCATCTTGTGTGCCGGTGGCGATCTGTTCCCGCAAGCGGGTCAGAATCAGGTCCGAGTCCGTGATGTTGGCCGAGTCGGGCGCGACTGGATCAGGATCCAGCAACGACAACGGTTCGGTCACGCCGGGCCAAGGCGCCATGTTCGAAGGGGAGGCCATGGTTGCACCTGCAAAACTGAGATTACATCCTGCGGGCAAAAGCCGCGCTGGACGGGCGAAGTGTAGCGTCCACAAAGTTTGCCCTGTGAATCTGGCATTGTCAACGAAGAAGTGCATCTCAGAAGGGCCAGATTTGTAATCGTGAATATCGGAGAAACGAGTTAGGTGGCTATCCAGTGGACATCGGTTGTTGCTGGGTCATGCAATGGATGGCGCCAAAACCCCAGATCAGATCGCCACAATAGATGCCGATTACTTCCCGGTCAGGAAAAATGCCGGCGAGGATGTCCAGCGCCACCCGGTCGTTGGCATCGTTGAAGACCGGTGCCAGAACGATGCCGTTCGCTATGTAGAAATTCGCATAACTGGCGGGAAGGCGTACGCCCTTAAAAAATATCGGCGAGGGCAGCGGCAACTCGATGATGGACAACTGCCTGCCATCCTGGTCGGTGGCTTGGCGCAGGCGTCGAATATTGTCACGTAGCGGCTCGTAGTTCGGATCCCTCGGATCGGATTCAACCACCGTCACTACCGTCTCTGGTGTCACAAACCGGGTGATGTCATCGACATGTCCATGGGTATCATCTCCAGCGATGCCGGATCCGAGCCAGATCACGTTCTTAATCCCCAGCGTTTCTGCGAACACCTTCTCGTAGTCCTTGCGTTTCATCCTGGGATTGCGTCTCTGCATCTTGCTTAACAGGCATTCCTCGGTTGTAAGCAACGTTCCCAGGCCGTTGACATCGATGGACCCACCTTCAAGGACAACTCGATCCTTTCCGTGTAAAGGCTGAATTTCTTGGGCAGTTGCACATTGAGCCATTAAGCTGCCGACTTTTTCATCATGCTGCCAGTTGGAGTACTTCGCCCAAGCGTTGAAGCGCCACTTAATTGCAGCAATGCGATTACGTGGTGATGGCCGCGTTCGGTCGTCTGACGAGATCTGTTCGACAAAGGTGCAGCCGGAATCTCGAGTCCAGACACGATTGGTCCGCCAGCGGTGGAAGCGAACGTTTTCACTCCAGGCGTTGGCTTGTTTCAATATCTTCCCAGCGCTGCGCTCGAACGCGGCATCGTTAACGATGATTTCCGCCCCTTCGTGTTTGGCCAAATGGCGGATGATCTCGGCGTACACCCAGGGAATGGGCTCGAATTTTCCCGGCCAGTCGCCGCGGAAGTGCGGCCACGCCATCCAGGTGGCGGCATGCGGTTCCCACTCAGCAGGCATGCGCAGGGCGGGTTGATCACTTAAAGTTTTACTTGAACTTGTGCGCGGCGATGATGGTGTCATCGAGCGTTTAATCAATGACCCGGCTAGTAATCGCCGCATAACTGTCGATCCGCCGGTCGCGTAGAAAGGGCCAGTTGCGACGCGTGTCTTCCAGAGATTTTATGTCTACCTCGCCGATCAGGATTTCTTCCCGATCATGCGATGCTTCAGCAATGATCCGCCCAAACGGATCGCAAAGGAATGATCCTCCCCAGAATTCCAGCCCCGCACCGGCAGCCTGGTTGCCGCGAATATTTCCCGTCTCGAAACCTACCCGGTTTACTACTGCGACATAGACCCCATTCGCAATCGCATGCGCTCGCTGGATGGTGCGCCAGGCATCATGCTGGGCTACTCCGAACTCCGCCTTCTCTGCTGGATGCCACCCGATGGCAGTGGGATAGAACAGCACCTGCGCGCCCTGCAATGCGGTCAGCCGCGCGCCCTCGGGGTACCACTGGTCCCAACAAACCAGGGTTCCAAGTCGTCCGACGTTGGTGTCGAAAGCCTTAAAGCCCAAATCTCCGGGAGTGAAGTAATATTTTTCGTAGTACAGCGGATCATCCGGGATGTGCATCTTGCGGTAGATACCGCGCTGCGTTCCGTCGGCGTCCAAAACTACCGCAGTGTTGTGATATACACCCGCTGTCCTGCGCTCGAAAAGGGAAGCGATCAGCACGACCCCTAGTTGCTTGGCCAGGGCAGAAAGTTTTTCGGTCGTCGGTCCGGGAATCGGTTCGGCCAGGTCGAACAAGGCGGCGTCCTCTCGCTGGCAAAAATACTGAGTCTGAAAAAGTTCGGGCAGGCAAACTACCCGCGCCCCTCGCTCCGCCGCCTCGCGCACACGATCCATAGCGCGGCGCAGATTCTCGGCAGGATCGGGAGTGGCCGTCATCTGTACCAGTCCAACTTTAAATTTCTCTGGCGGCACGGTTTACAGAACTCCTTGATGAGGCCCTATTGGTGAATCCGTTCCGGTTAGTCGAAGATGAGGACCGCTGAGGCAATGACTGTCGTCCACAGCCCTCGTTTGTCGCCCACCGCGGACTGGGTGACGTTGGCCGTGCGTACGATCTTGTTGGAGATGCGGTAGATCTCTTTCTTCTCGTCCCAGGAGCGATCGGGGTCGAACTCCACGTTTAGCGTGGTGGCGAGCATTTCCGCCGCCAGTTCTTCTGCGTAGTCCCCGGCAGCATCTTCGGTCTCGCCGAACGAGTGGTGTTCGCTGAGGTAGCCATAGGTGTTGCGGTCCGCAGGGATGGCAACGCCGATGCTGGAGGCCAGCAGGCGGTGCGCTTCGCGCGTGGAGTTCTCTGCAACCACCGCGAATACCACTTCGCCGGGGCTGAGATACTTCAGTCCCTGCGAGCGCGACAACAGCTTGCATTGGGGAGGAAAGATGGAAGAGACGCGGACCAGATTCTGAGATGCGATGCCCGCATCGCGCAGCGCTAATTCAAAGGAGGTGAGGCGTTCCCGGTGTTTGCCGACCCCTTTCGTGAAAAAGATCCGCCTGGGAACCATGTTTTTGCCCAATTTTGTTATTCCTCGCTCGCTGTGGAAATCTTGGTGGAACGCGCTAATCTAACACAGCGCGTACCCCGCGCAATATGAATAATTGGTTACCGCCAGAAAAAAGCGGAAGCCGGTTCGCCTCCGCCTCACCAAGGTAAATTCTTCGGTCTTCCCGCCTACTTTGCTGCTGTCACCGCAGCCACCTGGATGGTGGTTCCGTTGGCCGTGCCGGTCACTTTGGCGTTCATCCCGGCGAGCTTGTCGAGCTGGTCCAGGGCAGCTTTGTCGGTGGTCTCGAGAGTATAGACTTTGTCGCCCACCACGAGAGCGTACTTGGAGCCTTGCTTGATGCAATCACGGGTGCAGTCTGCTTTGCTGCCTCCCATCTCGTGCTTGGCGCCGCACATGGCATCTCCCACTTCACCCGTAAAGGTCTCCGCCTTTGCGGCAAAAGAAGGCGTGACCAAAAATCCCGCGCTTAGAAGTGCAACTGCTCCCAACCTCAAAAGACTTGATCGCATGCAGATTCTCTCCTCCGAATTAGAAACTAACATACTTCCTTAGATGCTGAAATGCCGGCATCTCACGTCCCTTAAACGGGAGGGTAGACCATAGCTAAAACCAACGAGCTCATTTCCTACTGGTCGCTTCGTAGGGCAAGGTAACATCTACCGTCATGTCATCGTTTACGGCTATATGCGGCTCGACATCCCATTTCGAGTCCGGCGGCAGATCCTTCGCGCTGTCCACACGAAAGCGCTGAACGTAGCTGGAGTCATAGACTTGACCCTCGCCCAACTTCCAGTCGAATACCAGCTTATTCTTGGTCTTTTCGTCCACTCCACGAATCTCCAATTCGCCCATCTTGTAGACTTCGCCTTCTTCCACCTCCAAGTCATAGTGAACTGTGGCGGCAGCGTCATCCATAATCGGCTTCGCCTTCACTCTCACTGCCATGTATCCCTTGGTCCCGTACAGTTCTTTCACTTCGCGTAAATCCTTGTCGAGCTCCACGGCATCGGCGGGCTGCCCGGGCTTGAGTTGAATCAAGCTTTGGAGCTGCGTCGATGGGAACGCATGATTTCCCGTCCAGGAGATATCGGTCAGGTTGTACTGCGGTCCAGGGATCACCCGGATCGTGACGTCCACCGAGGTTTCCTCTCCGCGGTGCTCGATTACCCTTACCTGCGTTTCCTCGAAAACTGCCTTCAGGCGTCCGACCTGTAGAAAGATGGGAAGAAAGCTTAGGCTTTCTTCGTCGTCGATGGTGGTGTGGCCATACTCCGTGTTTAGCAGGCGCTTCGCTGCATCTTGTAGATGGGGCAGCTCCGCCTCGGTGCCGGTGAAGGCAACGCTGTGGATGCGGACATTGTGCCCGCTCACGGTGTAAAGGAATGCGTCCACCGGCCCATTGAGCCTAGCCGTCCGGGTGTAGTCGACCTTGCCTTGGACTTTGTGCTCGATGAGTAGAGCTTGCAGTGCGTCAGAAATCTGGTCAGCCAACTCACCTGCCACGGGAAGCAGTCCCTTGAACAGAGGCACTCGCTCGCGCAGGTTGGCGAGCAACTCCTGGTCTGATATCCAGACGAAGTTGTCGAACTTCGCTGGCACCAGCTGATCGTTGTCAGTTAACTGCAACTCAAGCTTAGCTCCCTCTGAGGAGTAGCTGTAGGTGTATGAGGCTCCGCTGAACAAGCCCGTTTGCCCCAACTGCTCGGTGGCTCTCTTAAAGTCTTCTTCGTTTACCGGCTGGCCGACTTGCAGCCCGGTAGCGCGGAGAACTTCTTCGTTGCTATAGCGGGCTGTACCTGACGCTGTGAGGGACACCAGCTTCCATTTCAGCGTCGAGGCAGTTGCTTTTCTGCTGGCAGGTTTGACCTGGCCTATCGCATTGCTGCACGACAAAAGCAGGACGAGCCAGCAGAGTGACTTTGGAAAGGACATCGGCAAAGATTGTAGCCGACGCCTGGTCCGCTCCACAGCGAACACCGAGAAACCCCGTCATGGTTTCGCAGTTGGCCGCAGCAATACCTCGCTGGCGAAGCTTTGCGATTCCTGGCTGACCAGCATTTCGACCACGTGGGCTACGTCGCTAGGTTGAAGCATTTTCGCGGGGTCTTTTCCTTCGTGCGGACTCAAGTCGGTATTGGTTGATCCCGGGCAAACCACCGATACTCGTATGTTATGGGCGCGCAACTCCTCGGCAGCTGAGTAGCTCAATCCGTTCAGTCCCCATTTGGATGCGGCGTAAGCAGCTCCATTGGGAAGGGGATTCTTGCCCGCCAACGAGGAGATATTGACGATATGGCCGCCCCCGCTTCGGATCATCATGGGTACCAGGCTCCGTATGCAGTAATACACGCCGCGCAGGTTAGTGTTCAGCACTTTGTCCCAAGCGTCCGGGGGCAGGCTGTGCAATGGGCTGTTGAAGGCGCCGATCCCTGCATTGTTGACCAGCACATCCAGGCGGCCGAACTTACCGTCAACTTGACGCGCCAAGGACTCAACCGAGCGCAGATCCATTACGTCGCACACGATCGCCTCCGCCCGGAGTCCCCGTTTTACAATTGTTCCAGCGGTGGTTTCGATCGCGTCTTTCGTTCGTCCACAGAGAACAACTGCCGCCCCTAATTCTGCAAGATTTTGCGCAATTGCGGAACCGATGCCCCTTCCCGCTCCGGTTACGATTGCGACTTTATGGTTCAGATTCTTCTTCACTTTTATCCCTCCTTGACCTTGGCCCATATACTCAGGACTCCAAACCGGCATCTTAACAAGGGGGGAGGGAAGATTACGCCTTCGGTACCAGGCTTGCGGGTGCACCAAAGCAGTCCTTGCGTTTGGGCAGAGTGCATCCTTATAATCCGGGCACCGGATTGGCTCAAGCCGCACAAGGATTTAGCGCGGGTTAGCCTTCCCGAACGACGTCTGAATGAGCGGGGGGACTCATTGGTCTGAGTGCCTGCGCCAATTTCCCAAAAGTTCCAAGGAGCCGAAAGAATGAAAACCAGTCTGATTGCGGTTGTGCTGGGTTTAGCTGCAATGGCCGCTGCACAACAACCAGCAGCACCGCCGCAGCCGGGCGCGCCAGCCCAGGGATCGAGCGCGCAGGGGCCAGTGATCAAGGATCCCGCGGAATATAACGCCTACGTCAATGCGGTGCAGCAACAGGATCCCAACGCCAAGATCAGCGGGCTTGAAGCGTTCGTCACCCAGTACCCCAACAGCGTGGTGAAAAAAGATGCGCTGGAAGTTCTAATGGGCGCCTATCAGCAAACCCAGAACGCAGCCAAGACTACCGACACAGCCGAGCGCCTGCTCCAGTCTGATCCCAATAACATGCGCGCATTGGCGTTGCTTGCCTATACTGCCCGCACCAACGTGCAGCAGAATATTGACCCTGCAAAGAACCTGCCTTTGATGAAGCAATATGGTGAAAAGGGCTTGGCTGCGCTTCCGGAATACAAGAAGCCGGAAGGGGTCTCCGACGCGGATTTCACCAAGTTGAAGGACCAGATGGCGGCCATCTTCAACGCCTCGGTCGGCTTGGCCGCGTATCAAGATAAAGACTACCCCAACGCCGCCAAGAATCTGAAGGTAGCAGCCGACGCCAGCCCCACGGATTTCAGCCTGGTTTATCCTCTTGCCCTCGCATACATCCAGAGCCAACCTCCGGACTACATCAACGGAATCTGGTACGCCGCTCGCGCCGCCGTCGTTGCCCCGGCGCAGTATCAAGCCTCGATCGAGAAGTACGCGAAAGCGCAATACGTCAAATACCACGCCGGCGACGATGGCTGGACTGATGTGCTGGCACAAGCTAAGGCCAGCCCGACCCCGCCCGCGGGATTCACCATCAAACCTGCCCCGACTCCGGCGGAACAGGCGCATACCTTGGCCACTACCAAGAAGCCCGAAGATATGGACTTCGCCGAATGGCAGTTGGTCCTTAGCAAAGGCAGCCCGGAAGACGCGGCCACAGTGTGGAATGCGATCAAAGGCAAGTCGCTTCAATTTCAGGCCCTGTTGCTGAAGGCTTCTGCGACTAGCCTGGAATTGGCCGCCAGTCTGGACGACATTGATGCGAAGAAGAAAGACGTAGACCTCGCCATGCGGGCGGAAATCCCGGCCAAGCTATTAGCTGGTCTGAAAGAAGGAACACAAATTCAGGTCGCGGGCACTCCTGCCTCTTATACCCCGGACCCGTTTCTGATTACGATGGAAGATGGTGGCCTATTGACCAAGCCAGCGCCACCCGCCCCGCCCAAGCGACCGGCAACCCATCGTCCCGTCCATCACTAGAACCGAGAGTTCACACGAAGATAAAAGGCAGCCTCTGCGGCTGCCTTTCATTTTGCCCTGAACTTTTTAGGTAAGAAGTTTAGCGCGCGGCCTTCTTCTCATAGCTGACCGGGCGTGCGCTGCGCGGCGGACGCCTGACCCCATCGCGCAATTGGCGGACATCGATCTTCAACTCGGCAATGGTGCGGCTTAGAGTGTTGCGGTGCATTTCCAACTGGCGCGCGGCCCGGCATTGATTGCCTTTGTTCTCTTCAAGCACGGTGAGAATAAACCGTTTTTTGAACTCACGCACCGCTTCCGAGTACAGAATATTGCTTTTGTACATCTGCATGATAAGGGCTTCAAGCTGGTCCTTCACGATTTCTCTCTTTCGGCCGCTGCCAAATAGGTTGGGATTGTACCGCTACCGAGCGCCTGCAATCGCGGTGGCCGACTGCTGGCCTTTGTGCAATGTCTCCAGGCCCTGATAGAAGCGCGCGCGCAGATCGGAGGGCGCAATCCAGATCGCTGCCCGCCCAACTACCAGGAAATACGGCGCTAAAGCTGAGTCAGATACCCACTTCGAGGTGGGCGCAAAAGACGTAGTGGCCACCAACAGAACGGCCACGCTCAAACTGCCTTTCAGCAAACCTAATGCGCCACCCATGAGCCGGTCGAACCAATCCAGACCGGCCTTCTTCATAGCCCATTGGGCCAGTTTCCCTAGGAGTCCCGCCACCACAAGCACAACTATGAAAATCGCGAAGTACCCAAGGATTTGCGCCAACCACGATGATTTTGCGTAGGGTTCAAACCAGGCTGCTGTGTTTTGATATTGCCATGCGGCCAGCAAGTATCCCACGATCAGTCCGGCAATGCCAAACGCTTCGCGGAAAAAACCATGCTTGGCCGCTAAAACCACGGTCAATGCGACAACTCCCAGGATTAACCAATCAACATTCGTCATGCCGGTCTCGCCGTGAACTGCCTACACACTTAGTTCTCGACCCGTTAACTGCGTATATGCCTCAAGATACTTTTCGCTGGTGCGGCGCGCCACCTCGGCCGGAAGCGCCGGGGCAGGAGGCTGCTTGTTCCAGTGAATCTCTTCCAGATAATCGCGGACGTACTGCTTATCGAACGATTCCTGCGTTTGACCCGGATGATACTTGTCTGCAGGCCAGAAGCGGGAAGAATCGGGTGTCAGCACTTCGTCCGCCAAAGTGATTCCCTCGGCTGTCTTGCCAAACTCAAATTTCGTATCCGCAATGATGATGCCTTTTGTACGCGCGTAGTTTGCGGTGGCACGATAAATTGTGAGACTCAGATCGCGAAGTTGCGTACTGAGCTCTGGGCCTACCAGTGACGACATGGCGGCGAAGGTAATATTTTCATCATGCCCGCTGGTGGCCTTGGTCGCCGGAGTGAAAATCGGCTCCGGCAGTTGGTCGGATTCCCTCAATCCGGATGGCAAATCTACTCCGCAAACCTTACCCGTGGATTTGTATTCCTTCCAGGCCGACCCGGAGATGTATCCCCGTACCACGCATTCAACCGGAAACATGTCAGCCCGCTTCACCAGCATGGAACGCCCGTGAAGCTGGCCTGCGTACTTCTGGACCGCATTCGGATACTGGTCGACATTGGCTGTGATCATATGATTGGGGACAATGTCTTTGAGGAACTCGAACCAGAACAGGGAAATTTGGGTCAGCACCCTACCCTTGTGCGGGATCCCGGTCGCCAGCACATAATCGAAAGCGGAGATCCGGTCGGTGGCTACGAACAGCAGGCTCTCATTATCTAAAGTATAAACATCGCGTACCTTGCCGCTGGCATGCAGTGCGAGGTCCGGGAAGTCAGTTTGTAGCAGGACGGGGTCGAGGACTTGAGGAGCCATACAGAAATTTTACATGCAAAAATCGTCGCGTATTCTATCCCGCCAGAATTTTTTGTCAACCGGCTAAGACGGTACAAATCTTTGTACCCTCGGCAGTCCGCGGTAGGAGTATTGACAGTTTCGCGATTGAGGTGAACTGCCCAGTTGGCGGCGAGTTCCGAGCCGAGTGGATGTGGAAAACCTGAGGATGGCAGAGGAAAAAATCACCTGCAACCTGACCACCCGAAACCGGGAACTGAAAACCCTTCCATCTGTTCTTGTTCCGCCGCTAGGCCGTCTCGCCAAATCTCACCGATACCAGCTTGGAAACTCCGGGTTCCTGCATGGTGACTCCATACAGTACCGGCGCAATTCCCATAGTTTTCTTGCTGTGAGTGATGAGAACAAACTGGGTCTGCACACTCATCTCTTTCACCAGTTCCGTGAAGCGCCCGACGTTAGCTTCGTCAAGCGGAGCATCGACCTCGTCGAGGATGCAGAACGGGCTGGGCTGGTATTGGAAGATGCCGACCAGCAGGGCCAGCGCGGTCAGAGCTTTCTCCCCGCCGGATAGCAACAGCACGTTCTGGAGCCTTTTTCCGGGAGGCGAGGCCACTACATCAATCCCGCTTTCCGCGCTGTTCTCTTCGTCGGTCAGGCGCATGAACGCGTGGCCACCGCCAAAGAGTTTCTTGAACGTGGTCTGAAAATTATCGTTGATCCTGTGAAAGGCCTCTTCAAACTTCTGCCGCGAGAAGATGTCGATCTCCTTGATCGTAGCCTGGGTGTTCTCGATCGACTCGAGCAAGTCTTTGCGCTGGGTATCGAGAAAACCGTGGCGCTCTGCGGTTTCCTTATACTCCTCGAGCGCCATCATGTTGACCGGACCCATGGCATCGAGCCGCGCCCTCATGTCGCGATAGGCTTGATCTTCGATCGTCAACTGTTCACCCTCCACGATTCCGAGGGTCGCATCCGCCACCAGTTCCTCGCGTGGCACGCCCAACTCGTTCAGACAGGTTTCCGCCATGTATTGCAGATCGGATTGCAGCTTGGCCAGCGCCGCGGTGAATTCTTCGCGGCGGTCACGGGCTTGATCGAGGAGCGCCCTCGCCTCATGCAGCGACTGATTGATTTCGGTCAAGCGGGCGCGGACTTGCTCCATCTCCGATTGCAGCAGGCCATCTCGAGTCTCACTGGCATTGCGCTCAGCTTCGAAGTCGATCAGTTGTTGCCCCAGGACCTGGTTTTCGTGGGCCCGTTGCAGCAATTCGGCGAAGCCAGCTTCCAGTTGCGCGCGCAGCAGGGTTAGCCGCTCTCGCATCTCGCTGACCAATGATTCGAAGCGTTGCAAGACGCCAGCTGCCGCGCGGTGGCGTTCCTCCAGCGTGGCCACCTGTGCAAGGTGCTGCGAAGCGTTGTGGGCTGCCTCGTCACGGTGCTGCCGCAACGCCGCCAACTGGGCTTGGGCGGCGGCAACGGCCTGTTCCAGTTCATGCTGCCGCTGTTCAACCACGCCAAGCTCGGCCTGGCGCGCCGCCATGGTCTCGCTCTGTTCCGACCGCTCGATACTCAGTCGCTGGAGTTCACTTGCGCAACTTTGCGTGCGTTCGCTGACCCGGGTCAGCTCCGCGTCGAGCTGCTTTAGCAGGTGCCCGGACGACAACGCCTGATTTTCTCCTTCACGCTTTTCGTGCTCCAAGCGATCCAGCAGGGAAGCGTGGTCTCTAATTTCGCGGGACAGGGTCAGTACCTTCGTTTCCTCGTGGCGAAGAGCCTGTTCCAATTCCCCCATCAGGCGCAACACGTCGCGCAGTTCGCGCTTCATGGAGAGCGGTCCCTCAGCTCGCTGCTTGCCGCCGGTCACGGTGACATTGTGGAAGCATTCACCGGAATGCGAGAGGAAAAACGCATCGGGGTTCTCCAGCGCCAATTCTTTGGCAAAGCTCGGATCGGGTACCAGGTACCCATCACGGAGCTTCGGCAGAATGACTTCCAGCGACCGCCCAAAACCGTTGAGCACCCGGATGGCATTCTTCAATGGGACGATCGCTCCCGGAGGATTCCGCCGGGCGGCATCATCCACCACGAAAGAGAATTTTGCCTGCGAATCTTCAGGGTGGACCAGGAACGTGGCGCGCCCATCGACATCGGAACGGAGCAGGCGCAACCCCTCATCGGCTGCGTCCCACGATTTCACCACAACGTAATTCAACTCGTCGCGCAGGAAGTCTTCGACCACTGCTTCATACTTCGGCTCAACTTCGAGAAAATCGGCAAGCACGCCGGCTGGCGCCAGCCCGCCCTGCATCACTCCTGACTGGAATAGCCGCCGCACCGACTCGGTTGAATATCCGTGCTCGGCGATGACTGCTTCTAGCGAGCCTTTCTTGCCCAGCGCGGTCGCGTATTCGCTTCGCAATCCGTCGAGTCGGGCCTTGGTCTCGTTTTCTGCATGACGCTTGGAATCGAGCAGCAACCGGATTTCGGAAATCTCCTGTGTCAAACCGCTGACCCGCTGCGAGACGGTTTCAAATTCCAGGGCCAGTTGCCCACGCTGCCCTCCGAATGCCTGGATTTGCAGGTTGGCCGCGGCCATCTCTGCGTGAAGGCGCTGACTCTCGCGGTCCAGCGCTGCTATCCGCTCCGCCGATTGTGTGAGCTGGTTTCGAAGGTTGGACGCCGCTGCCACGGTTTCCATGATTGCGGTCCGCGTGGCTTCCTGTTCATACTCCAGCGCGGCAAGCGCCTGTACCGCATCTGCGGCTTCGCGCCGGCATTGGTCCATCTGCCGTTGCGCCGCGGCTAATTCGTCCGCCGCCGAATCGAGCACCAGTTGGTTTGTATTGCGCTCCGCTTCCAGCTCTTCCAGCCGTTCTCGCGCCTGGGCCAAATGAACGCCTGAGGCGCTCGAACGCTGCACCAGGTCATGGCAGCGTTCTTCGTTATGACGGCGGCGCGCCTGCGCTCGGTCCATCTCCATCTTGATCTGGTTCAGCCGCTCGCGATTCTCGCGAATCTCAGTTTCAATTCCATAGCCGCGCTGAGTGCGCTCGCTGTTCTCGACTTCAAGTTGTTGGACCAGCTCCGACTGTCGCCGCATTTCCTCCGAAACCACCGTGACCTGCGCTTCCAGCGACGCATTTTCCAACTCCATCTGGGTAAACTTGCTGGCCAACACCAGACGCAGTTTGGACCGCATTTCATCACGCAGCTTCGCGTAGCGCTCCGCTTTTGACGCCTGCCGCTTCAGAGAATTCATCTGCCGCGTGACTTCCTCGAAAATGTCATTCACCCGCGACAGGTTCTGCTTGGCGTCTTCCAGACGAGCTTCCGCCAGCCGTTTCTTGGTTTTGAACTTGGTGATTCCAGCCGCCTCTTCGAGGATGGCCCGGCGGTCGGTGGGGCGGCTACTCAGAATCTGTCCAATCCGGCCCTGCTCAATCAGCGCATACGATTCAGGCCCAAGACCTGTTCCCATGAACAGTTCCTGGATGTCGCGCAAACGGCAAAGCTTTCCGTTCAGCAAGTACTCGCTATCGCCGGAGCGGAACAACCGCCGGGTGACAGCAACTTCTCCTGCATGAAATCTCTGCGCGTTAAACTTGCGACGACGGATCTTTAGCACCACCTGATTGGAATCAACCTTCACCGCGGCTGCATTGATCGGAATCACATTGCCGGCAAAGCGCGGCTCATCATCCGGATAGACTTCCGCCAGCACACCGCTGTCGCTCCGGGGAACGTCAGTATCCTCGGTGCGCCCAGGTTGCGCTTCCTCGGTTAATTGCTCGACTTCTTCTGCCGCCCGGGAGCGAAGCTCAGCCTCGTCCCAATCATCGGCGGACATGTCTTCTTTAATTTCGATCTGCGTCGGCTCACTGGCATCGCCTCCGTCATAAACTTCGGGATCAATCAGCGTCAGCGACACTTCCGCCATGCCGGTCGGTTTGCGGTCCCGGGTTCCAGCGAAGATCACATCTTCCATGCGGGATCCGCGCAGGGTCTTGGCGGATTGTTCGCCCAGGACCCAGGAGATCGCGTCAGCAATATTCGATTTGCCGCAACCGTTGGGACCGATGATGGCGGCCACGCCGTCTCCGTGGAACTTGAGTTCGGTGCGGTCGCAAAAAGATTTGAACCCGAGAATCTGAAGCTTCTTCAGTTTGAGCAACGCATACTCCTTAGGCAGCGCGAGAGGACTGTTGACCGATTAGATTCCCCCCGCTTTTGACTCCGACTACGCCGCCCCAAGGCTGGGTGGGAGAGGCACAGATCAGAGCTACTTTAACGGCGAAATTGCGCCGGGGTCAAGGGAGAAAACACTATATCTGGTATGGCCCTGAGCACAACCGCGTTAACTTGCACACACATTGCAGCAAGTTGGTGTTCAGTGAGGGGTTTGCTTCACAAGGAGGGAGAGAATCGCGAGAGCACATTCACCGTAGCTCAGAATCAGGAGAGCCGCAAGTGCTTGTTTTTAGACAGTCGGGGCTCACTAGTACCCAGGCGCTTATTCCTTACGTCATGGTCGATGGTAATCGCCAAGCTTACTGGGGTTTGGAGGTAATGGATGTAATCTGCGCGATCGCTGCTAGCATCGGTCCTGGAGTTAAGCAGTGACAGTAGCCGGAATCTCCGCGGTGAGCGTGATCTCGGGCCAGGAATTAGCTAAGCGTCAGGACATCAGCTTGCAGAAGTCCGCGCCCAGCGCACAGACGCAGCCTCTGGCGGATCACGCGACCGCGGAGACCCCTCCGGACACCGTCATTCTCAGTGGGAGCGGTCAACCACAGATTCCCGACGTATCTGTGTACAACCGTTATCGTCAACCAGGCAATCGGGCCGCGATTGCGGCCTATCAGGCAATTCAGCCAAGCACTTCAACCGAGGGCGGACCACCCCCGACTCAGAGGTGTCGGCCGAGGTCCCCCAGGGAGGACTTGATGTAGCGGCTTGAGGCAAGGGCGGCCCGTAGTTGGCAAACCTGTCACCGGGCCGCCCCTGCCACTGAGAACGGAGAACGAACCGGGAACTGATAATTTTTCTGCCTCTTTATTTCTCACCCAACTTCTCGAAGAACACGCAAATCGATTCAATCCCGCGATAGAAGTTGGGAATATGGAATTTCTCATTCGGCGCATGCAGGTTGTCATCGGGCAAGCCGAATCCCATCATCACGCTGGGCACCTTGAGGACATCCTGGAAGTCAGTCACGATCGGAATTGAGCCTCCGGAGCGGATGAATACCGTCTGCTTCTTAAAGACGTCATGCAGGGCTTCGGTCGCAGCCTTGATGTATTTATTGTCCGTGCCTACGACGCAGGCCCGACCCTTGCTCCAGACTTTAATACTGGTCTGAATTCCTATGGGCGTGAGTTTCTTCACCTGATCTTTATAGCGCTTGAGGATGTCATCCGGATTCTGGTTGGGGACGAGCCGCATAGAGACCTTTGCCGCCGCCTTGGCGGGAATCACCGTCTTCGCTCCGGGCGCGGTGAACCCTCCTGGCATCCCGTGCACTTCCAGCGTGGGCCGCGCCCAGGTGCGATAGAGAACGGAATATCCCGGCTCCCCCGTCAAAACCGTCGAACCCACTTCGGTCTTGCGGTAATGTTCCTCGTTGAAGGGCAGCCCTTTCCATGCCTTGAGCTCGTCTTTGGTTGGAGCTTTTACCTTGGTGTAAAAGCCAGGGATCAGAACTTTGCCTTTTGCATCCTTCAGTTTGCTGATGATTTCAACCAGAGCGAAAAATGGATTGGGGGCTGCGCCTCCATACATCCCGGAGTGCAGATCCGTCCTGGCGCCTACCGCCTCAATTTCTGTGTAGACCAGGCCGCGCAGTCCGATGCACAACGTCGGGAGGTCGGGAGCGAATAGTTCCGTGTCGCACACCAGGGCAAAATCCGCTTTCAGCCTGGATTTCTCTTTGCGGACGTACTGAGCAATCGATTCGCCGCCTACCTCTTCTTCGCCTTCGATCAGGATTTTGACATTGATCGGCAGCTTGCCACCGTTGGACTGCATCAACGCCTCAAGCGCTTTAACTTCCATCCACAGTTGGCCTTTGTCGTCCACGGCGCCCCGCGCATAGAGGTTGTTGTTGCGCTCAGTGGGTTCGAAGGGCGGAGTGATCCATTCATTCAATGGATCCGGCGGCTGCACATCGTAGTGCGCATACATCAACACCGTCGGCTTGCTGGGTGCATGGAGCCAGTCTCCATACACCAACGGATGTCCCTGGGTGGGAACCAGTTGAACGTTCTCCAACCCAATGCGGCGCAATTCGTTGGCGACAAACTCAGCCGCCTTCTGCACGTCGGCTTTGTGCTCATCGAGGGTACTGATGCTGGGGATGCGAAGTAGGTCTTTTAACTCACTGAGAAATCGCGCCTGATTGCCGCGGGCGTAGCTAACTGCTGGGGAGGCCATGCGGGCAGTTCCTTTCCAAACACGCCAGTATATATCGCGACCTCTGCCCGGACTTGATCAAAGTTCTCCGCGGGCTCAGCGCAAATCTCTGCGCTCCCTGCGCTAAAGATGATTCATCGGCGGCGACACCAATCTTAAATTGCAAAGGTCGCAGAGAAAGGCTTCAGTGAGAGAGAGCAGAGAGACGATCGGGGATTAAACCGCTCGAGGAAATTCCTTCTGTCTCTGCTCAAAGCGCAGGGGAGAGAATGGGGCCAGATCAAGCGAGCACTGGCCATCGACAATCAACGCCGCCATCACCAGCGCCGTAACCGGCGCCAGCAAAATTCCATCACGGAAATGTCCGGTGGCGACGAAATACCCGTCAATCGAGGTTCCTCCCAGGATGGGCAGGTTGTCGGGCGTCCCAGGCCGTAACCCGGCCCAGTCTTCGTGAATCCGCGCCTTTGCTAAGCCAGGAACTAATTTGGTCGCAGATTGCAGGAGTCGTTGAATGACTTCCGGCACGGTGCGTTTGTCGTATCCTGCCTCTTCCAGAGTAGACCCAATGACGATGTGCCCACCGCTACGCGGCACAAGATAAACGTCGGGGGACCGCACAACATGGCGAAGAGCGGGCCCACCAAGTACAGAAACCATTTGTCCTTTAACCGGGCGAGTCGGAACCTCTAGCGGAGCGAGTTGTCCCGCCCACGCTCCGGCGCAGTTCACTACGACTCTAGCCTGATACGTTGTCTTATCGGTGCGAACGCCCTGCGCCCGGCCATCGCAACACAAGACCTCACTGACGACCGTTCCAGAGGAGATATTGACCTCGCGGTGCCTGGCCGCCTTCAACAAGGCGGAGAGCAGCGCTCGTGGATTCACGCTTCTCTCCGGCAAACACGAAGCCGAATAGTTGCCGGGGTTCAGGCAAGGTTCTAACTCGGCAAGCGAGGCTGGTAGCGGACCGTGCGATCCCGTCTCGCCTTCGTGCAGCAGAATCGTTCCCGCATCGCGCAGCTCGACAGAAATGCCGGATTCATCCTGCAACTCATGCACAAACTCCGGATACATGAGCGCGCTGGCTCTCGCCAATGGCGCGAGCGCGGCAGGGAATTCGTCGCCATGATCGGCTAGCATCCCCGCAGCGGCGTGAGAGGCTTCACGCCCCGGTTCCCCACGTTCGACTACGAGCACCTTGACTCCTCGTTTACGCAGAGCAAGAGAAAGAGAGAGGCCGATAATTCCCCCGCCCACGATGATGGCGTCCCAGGTGCGCACTTCTGTCATTGTAGAACGCCCCTCGGACGGGCGCCCCCACGGCAGGGCTGGCAAAGCGGAGTTACTTCTGTTATCCCGCGAAGCGATCTCGACACTGTTCCAGCCGCTTCGCCCTCATATAATCCGCCCAGGAGTGCTGTACGCGGATGGCCAAATCAACTTCAATTCGACCTTCCCTCTGGGTCTATAACCCGGCGCTGGATTTGATCGTGGGATGCGGCGCATGGTCCGCGCCCTTGTTGTTGCTCGGTTACCTGGCCGCAAACTCAAACGTTGCCGCCTGGTCGGTGGCCTTCTACGGGTTGGCGCTTTTCTTTAATTATCCGCATTACATGGCGACCATCTACCGCGCCTATCACACCCAGGAAGACTTCAATAAATACCGCGTGTTCACGGTCCACATCACGGCGCTGGTTCTTCTCACGTTACTGCTCTCGCATTTTTTCCATCAGGCGTTGCCCTGGATATTCACGCTTTATCTCTGCTGGAGCCCGTGGCATTACAGTGGCCAGAACTATGGCCTGTTCATGATGTTTGCCCGGCGTGCGGGGGCAAAGCCATCGGCGAATGTGCGCCAGGCATTGTATGCCGCATTTTTGCTTTCGTATTTGATCCTGATGCTCAATTTCCACACGGGCGCTTCCAGCGATCCTTTGTTTCTTTCGCTGGGAATTCCTGCTAAGGCGAGCTATGCGGCGGTGCTGGTGCTGGGCATTGGCTTCCTGGGCTTCTCTCTTTTTGGGCTGATCGGCCTGGCCAGGGAAACCGGCTGGAAGCTGCTTTTTCCTTCGCTGACGTTGTTTTCGACACAATTCCTTTGGTTCCTGTTGCCCACGACGTTGGCTCTGCTCAAAGGTCTGCAAATTCCGCAAAGCCGTTACAGTACCGGAGTGATGGCGGTGATGCACTCGGCGCAATATATCTGGATCACGAGTTACTACGCCCGACGGGAGGCCAACGCGGACCAGCACGCCAACTGGCGGCCCATTGCCTATTTCAGCGTATTGGTCGCCGGGGGGATCGCGCTCTTTGTGCCTGGGCCGTGGCTGGCCAGCCGCCTGTTTCATTTCGATTTTGCCGCCAGCTTTCTGATTTTTACTGCGCTAGTCAACATTCACCATTTCATTCTGGACGGCGCCATCTGGAAACTGCGCGACGGCCGCATTGCCGCGCTTCTGCTGAATTCGCAAGAACGGATATCGACCGAAACTGCCAAGGCTCATGGCCGCGCCCTGGCCGGCCTTCGCTGGTTGATTGGAATCTCAAAACCGGCCCGGACACTCCGTGTGGCAACAGTAATCACCCTGCTGGCCTGGGCTGGAGTCGATCAGGTTCGCTACTACCTACGCATACACGCAGAGAGCCTGGCTGACCTGCAACTCGCCGCCAAGTTGAATTCCTTCGACAGCAACCTGCAAGCCGGGATTGGCCGAAGGAAACTGGAATCGGGCCAACCGGATGCGGCGGCCGAGGCATGGAAAAGCGCGCTGCGCCTGAATCCATCCAATGCCGCGGCCCGCGACGGTTTGCTGCAATACATGACCGCGCAAAAACACTATGACGACGCCTATCGGCTTACGCAAGAGTCCCTGCGCTACTCGCCCAAGGATGTAAATCTCCTGGTGAATCATGGCATGCTCGCCGCGCAGGCGGGAAATCGCGACCGGGCGATTGTCAGTTGGAAGCAGGCTCTGGCGATCGATCCGTCGCAATGGGTGCCGCACCTGTATCTGGCGGGAGCATTTCAGCAAGCGGGGAAGTGCGATGAAGCGATTCCCCATTACTTAGGATTCCTGGTTCAGCTTGCGCATTTGAGCCCCGCCCAGCGTCCACCCGCAGGCGCCGTGTTGCCGGCATTGTTCGCTTTGGGCGTTTGCCAGGAGAAGGTGCAGAAGCCGGGCGATGCCGCAAAATCCTACGACCTGGCCCGCACCATCGCGATTCAAGTTGGGGACAAGAGCGCCGAAAGCCTGGCCAACATGTACCAGGCGCGGCTGAAATTCGGTCAGCGCCAGATTATGGAAGCGCTACCCCTTTACCAACAAGCGTTGCGGCTGGATACGGTCCTGAACGATCCCCACATCGAAGCCCAGGACTGGTATGCCTACGGGATTTTTCTGCGCGACGCTGGTTTTCCCGAACGCTTTTCCTATGCCTGCCTCATGAAATCAGAGCTGTTGATGAAGTCGCTGCACGCTGACCCTGAGGTCAAGCTGGTCTCGGATGCGCGCCACGCACTTGGAAATGTGGGGAAGACGGTGAGCGCGACTAATCTGCAATCCGCCCTGGATGAAGCATCGCAGCTAACCGCGAAGTAGGGAATCTCGGGCCTACGACGCCCCGCTCCCCAGCTTGCTCAAAAACTCAACTACTTCCGGCGAACTCCAATCCACAGCGCCAATGAATTTGCGCCGCATCACGCCGTTGCGGTCGATGATGTAACTCTCCGGGAACTTGAAGGTCCCGTAGAGCGAATTGCTGGCCGCGTGGGCATCACGCACGGTAAGCAAGTCAACTTTGTGATCGGTGAGGAAACGGCGATAGGCTCCCTCATCTTCATCGATACTGACCGCCAGCACCGTGACCCCCTGGTCGCGCAGCTTGCGCTGCATATCGAGAAGCGAAGGAGTTTCCTCGATACAAGGCGGACACCAGCTGGCCCAGAAGTTGAGCACCACAACCTTGCCGCGCAGTTCGCTAAGTGTGACCTTGCGGTCGGAATCCTGCACCGTGAAATCCGGAGCGGGAGAGCCGATCTTGGGAGGCCGCGTTCCGCTATAGCAGCCGGATAGAAGCAGACAAAGCAGGCCGGAAAGGAATAAAGACGCGCGTCGCACACAGCTATAATAACCAATTAGAGCCATGCGAGCCGCAAATCCAGCCTCGGGGGCGCCTTCCGTGTCGATCATCGTCCCCGCGCGCAATGAAGAAGCTGCGCTCGGCGCATGCCTGGAATCGCTGGTGACTCAAACCGGAGTGGACTTCGAAATCACCCTGGTCGACGACGGTTCGACCGACCGTACTCGCCAGATTGCGGAATCATTCCCAAGCATTCGCGTCATGCAGCCGGGACCGCTGCCCGCAGGCTGGACGGGGAAAAACTACGCAGTGACTGCCGGGGCAAAAACAGCGCGCGGAGAATGGCTGCTGTTCACCGATGCCGACACGGTCCATCTGCCGGGATCGTTGGCGCGAAGCCTGGCGGAGGCCAAGGAAAAGAACGCAGACTTGCTGTCCTATTCTCCCGAGCAGCAGGCGCACAGCTTTTGGGAGAAAGCGGTGATGCCGGTCATCTTCGCCGAGCTGGCATCGACTTTCAAACCGAAACAAGTGAGCGACCCGGCTTCGCCGGCAGCCGCGGCTAACGGGCAATATATTTTGGTGAAACGCTCGGCCTACGAAGCTGTAGGTGGCCATGCCGCGGTGGCCAACGACTTGCTGGAAGATGTTGCCCTGGCTCGCAAAGTAAAATACTCAGGAAGGAAGATCTTGTTTCGCTACGGCGGAGATGCGGTCCGCACCCGCATGTACCGCAACTTCGCACAGCTCAACGAAGGTTGGACCAAGAACTTGGCTCTGCTGTTTCCATCCCCAATACGATTGGCCATTCTCCGGATCATTGAATTCCTGTTGATGATAGGTAGCCTGGGAGTGGGAATTTTTGAGTTGTCCAAGGGCCGATCACAGGTTGCGTTGGTTTTGGCGATGGTATTCTGCGTGGTCATGGCCAGGTTCGGCGCGCGAATTCAAAAAGCTCACTTTCCACGAACCGCCTATGCTCTCGCCGAGTTCGGCCTGCCCGTATTTGCATATCTATTGTTCCGCTCGCGGCGCTTCCACAGGCAAGGCAAAGTCCCATGGAAGGGCAGAACTTACCTGGGAGAGAATCGCGTGGTGACAGCCGCCTCGGCTGTCACGCCAAGTGCAACGGGGCGAAATCCAGCCACATCCTAAGCTCGAGGAAAGAATGGTATATCTAACCCGCAAAGCCGAATTCGCCGCCTCGCACTATTATCACAACCCGGATTTCTCCGCGGAGGAAAACCAGCGAATCTTCGGCAAATGTAATAACCCAAATGGCCATGGCCACAATTACACACTGGAAGTGACGGTGAAGGGAGACGTCGATGTCCGCACCGGATTTGTTGTCGATCTCAAGCAGCTCAAAGACACCATGAACCGCGAAGTCATGGACGCGATGGACCACCGCTTTCTGAATAAAGAAGTTCCGGAATTTTTCACCAAAATTCCCACTACGGAGAATCTGGCCATCGCCATTTGGCAGCGGCTGGCGTCCAAGCTCGAATCGGCTAAATTGCATCGCGTGCGCGTGTATGAAAACCCAAATCTATTCGTAGATTTCTACGGAGAAGCATGAAAGCATACCTCACCCGCCGCTACATGTTCTCCGCCTCGCACCGCCTGCACAGTCCGCAGCTCTCGGACGGGGAAAACCAGGTTACTTATGGCAAGTGCAACAATCCCTACGGCCACGGCCACAATTACACGCTCGAAGTCACAGTGAGCGGCCCGGTGGAGGATTCAACCGGGATGGTCTGCAACCTGGTGGATCTGGACGGCTTTGTGGAAAGGGAGATCCTGCAACGGTTTGATTTGCAGAACCTTAATACCCTGCCGGAGTTCGCGGATTTGGTCCCGACGACGGAGAGCCTGAGCACGGTGGTCTACGATATTTTGCAGCGAGGCTTCCGATTGGCTCATCTACAAAAAGTGCGCATTGAAGAGACCATGATGAATTCGTTCGAATATGCCGGTGGCGCAGAATTGATCCGGTAAGCAACTTGTGTGGAGGCGGGGCTTGCCCCGCCAGAATGGAACAGCTCGCTCCACATGAAATCCCAACAAGGGAAGAACCCAATGACACCAACCGTCGATACCCCAAGCTTGACCAGCGCAAACTTCGAGGACCTGGTCCGCGAAATGATCGTTCGCCTAGGAGAAGACCCGACCCGGGAAGGGCTGACCGAGACGCCGGGCCGGGTCCATCGCGCCTACGAGTTCCTGCTCAAAGGCTACAAGGAAGACGCGGAGAAGATGCTGAAGAAGGCGCTGTTCACAGTCACATATGACGAAATGGTGATCGTGAAAGACGTCGAGATGTTCAGCCTGTGCGAACACCACATGCTGCCCTTTTTCGGCAAAGTGCATGTGGCCTACATTCCCAATGGCAAAGTGATCGGCCTGAGCAAGATCCCGCGGCTGGTGGAAATTTTCTCCCGCCGCTTGCAGATTCAGGAGCGCATGACCACCCAGATTGCCGAGACCATTCAAAACGCGATCCATCCCCAGGGTGTCGGAGTGGTCATTGAGGCCCGCCATCTATGCATGATGATGCGAGGAGTCGAGAAGCAGCACTCGGCCGCGGTGACGTCGTCCATGCTGGGATGCTTCCGCAACGAGCAGGAGACGCGGACCGAATTCTTATCCCTGATTCACAATCGTGCCAACGGCGTGTGAGGCGGCCGTTCCGTGAGATCAGACACGTGCGGCATTCGCCAGGGCCGGCTTGCGGGGCAGGTTGCGCACAATGACTTCATTCAGTTCCTTGCGGTGGACGGGCTTGGAAATGTAATCGTCCATGCCCGCGGCAAGGCAGTTTTCCCGGTCGCCTTTCATGGCTCGCGCGGTCATCGCGATAATGGTCAGGTGTTGGCCCGTGGTTTTTTCCTGCTCGCGGATTGCGGCGGTCGCGGCGAAGCCATCCATCTCCGGCATCTGGACGTCCATCAGCACCAGGTCGAAGCTCTTTTTCTCCAATAGGGCCAGACTCTCCCCGCCGTGGTTTGCCAAGGTTACCGTGTGGCCCATCTTCTGCAACAGCCGAATCGCCAACTGCTGATTGACCGGATTGTCCTCGACCAGAAGAATGTTCTGCGGCGGGGCAAGCTCACCGCCAAAGGCATGGATGGGTGGGGTGGCCTCCTTGCTATCCTCGGGACTCTTGGCGACGGTGCGCAGGATACCGAGCAGATTCCTGAGCTTCACTGGCTTGACCAAGTAGTGGGAGACTTCTATGGCCAGGCAGCGTTCCGCATCCTGCTGCGGAGCAGCCGAGCCTAACATCATGATGATTTGCCCGGCGAAATTGGGAGTTCCGCGCAATTTCAATGTGGTTTGGAATCCGTCCATCCCCGGCATGTTGCTGTCGAGCAGGACCACACCGAATGGCTTACCCGTCCGGTTGGCATTTTCGATAGCGCCGATTGCGTCCTCGCCGCTCTCCACCAAAGTGGATTTCATCTTCCAGCGGGCAAGAATCTCGCTCAACACCAGGCGGGCCGATGCATTGTCATCCACTACCAGGACATCAAGCTCGCGAAACTTGTCCATCCGGGTGGGAGCGAGCGATACTCCTTCGCCCTTCGGGAATGACAAATCGAAGTGGAATGAGGTCCCTTTTCCCATTTCGCTGGCAACCGCGATGCTTCCTCCCATCATTCGCACTAAGGCTTGAGAAATCGTTAATCCAAGTCCGGTGCCGCCATATTTTCTGGTGGTCGAGCTGTCGGCCTGCTCGAAGGCCTCGAAAATGCGTTTCTGCTTGGCTGCCGGAATTCCGATCCCGGAGTCGATCACCTCAAACCGCAAACGAGCGCAGGCGTTGTCTGCCTGGTGCAAACTGACCCGTACCATTACCTCGCCATGATGGGTGAACTTGATGGCATTGCCCACCAGGTTCAGCAAGACCTGGCGCAAACGCTCCGGGTCGCCGACGATAAACTCCGGCACCGAAGGGAGGATGTGACACACCAGCTCCAGGCCCTTCTGATGAGCTTTCAGCGCGAAACTTTGCAGGGAATTCTCTACACACTCATAAAGGTCGAACACCACGTTGGTCAAGTCCAGCCTGCCAGCTTCAATCTTGGAGAAATCCAGGATGTCATTGATGACGGTCATGAGTGATTCTGACGAGGTCTTGATCATGCTGAGGAAATGGTGCTGTTCAGGGGTAACGTCGGTGTCGAGCAGCAGTCCCGTCATGCCCATGATGCCATTCATGGGGGTGCGGATCTCATGGCTCATATTCGCCAGAAACTCGCTCTTGGCGTGATTGGCTTGCTCGGCCAGTTCCTTAGCTCTTTCCGCCGCTGCCTTGGATTTTTCCAACTCGCCTGTCTGAGCATGGACGCGCTGGCGCAAAATGAGCGCCCAGGCGAATCCAAGAACAATCACCAAAGCAATGACGGCCGCCAGCACATGCTTGAGGCTCCACCAGGGCGGGCCTTTCACCACGGTGATATCGTCCCCGGACCGTAGCAGGACCCGAAATGACGCCAGGGTTGCACTGTTCGGGTTAAGCCCGCTCGCGTCCGCCTGTTCTGCGCAGATTCCGGTCAAGCGCACGATGCTTTCATCTCCCACTGACAATCTGGGCGATCCATCATTCTTTTCCAGCTGAGCATTGAATGTGAAATCGCCTGTGCGCAGAATGAGAATCTGTTCCTGTGAGCTGCTCGCCTGGCCGAGAAGTTCGGCCTCAATGGTAATCAGTTGGTTGTTGTAGTCCCCGCTCAGCGCTTCTGCGGGTGTAATCAGCCGCGCCGGAGGCATGGAACTGCTACCGACCTTGCGGATGCTGGCATCTTTTAGGATGGGGGAGTAGGGCCCGAGAAATGCGAACCCAACCGCGTCCACCACGTCGCCGGTCTCCACCTGATCGCCACCTGCGTGTATCTCCAGCCCGCCAGTATCGTCCTGGATAAATATGCCTCGTTGCGGGTCCCGCCAGGTTACGGTTCCGCGCACACGCACCCGATGGTTGGGATCATTGCGCTTAGAGAAGCGCAGGAGCTCGTTGATGGGACGAATGTTGTCGGCAAATGGATCTGCAGGCGCTGACAGGAGTACGGACACATCCCGCAGGCTATTCAAGTGGATACAGAACCCGGTCAGTTGACGATGCTGGTTAAATACGCCCCCCATGACTCCTGTGAGCCGGACTCTGGCATCGACCAAATCCTCAAGCTGGACGTTATTGGTGGCGCCGGGCATGTGTGCTCTGACAGCACCAAGGTTGGTGTATAGGTCGAATTGGACGTGTCCCTGATTGTCTCGCCGCGCGGGATGAACGATGCCTTCGAGCACGGCCCGCCGGGAGTCGAATCCTCCCGACAGGGCCTCTTCATAAGAGGGCATCCGAGGAGCGGGAAGCGATCCCTTGCCGACGGATCCGACCTGCGGGTCGGCAATGATGGGTGCGAAGTGGCCAGGCGCCGTGACGCCACGCACCTTCACCATTGTTCCTGGGCTGAGATCGATCTCTGTGGTATTGGCGACGAAGATCCCTTCGTCCTGGTCCTGCATCAAGAAGAAGTGGGCTACCGGATCGTAATAGGTCACGATGCCCTGAAGCTGTACGCGATAACGCAGCTTCGCCTGGTCCGCGCTCAGGGCATGAATCTGTTTTGCGCTGGTTAAGATTAGCTCCTCGGCCCCGTGGTCTTTCCCAGAATCTGCGCTTACACCTGACGCTTGTGGGTACGCGCAGCAGCCAAGGCATAGCCAGAACAGGATCAAGATCCAATTCGCCCTGGTTTGCTCGTGGGTGGAATAGGCGGCCGGGCTGGCATCAGGCTGTATCACGCGACCTCATTCAAGGACTGGGAAACTCCAATCGTTTAAGACGATGGTTGTACTTCGCTGCGAAGCTGTTTTAACGCTGGTTCCAGCATGCCCACCAGTTGCTCGACTCTGGCAAATGTGGCGGCCACGTTTTCGAGATCGCCGCTACGCCCCATCTTTTCCGGTTCGAACGCTGCTTGCGTGACCGCTTCTGCACAAAAAATGCTTACCGAACCCTTCAGCCGATGTGCGGCTTTTTCCAGTTTTTCCGGGTCACGGTTGGATACGGCGGTGCGCAGAGCAGCCAGCATGGGCCCAACCTCGGTAAAGTAGATGTCGACCAGGCTAGCCAGGAGTTCTCCGTCGCCATCCACTCGCGCGAGTGCGCCCGCGCGGTCCATCACCTCGCGGCCTTGGTCGATTTGCCGAGATACACCGGTGTTGGTCACGCGCTGCACCTCCGTCCCCCTTGCGGAACAAGCCGGCACTCAGTCTGGTTATCGGCAACGATTCGCGTGGGTTTAGTGAGAATAGGGGAGGTCATGGACTGGATTTCGCTTGCCCCGGCTCCGGCAGCGAGTTTGAACGGGTGCAGATCCAGGGCTTAGATTTGCTTTTCTTAATCCATTCATCGCCGCCGTAACGCCGGAACTTCACCGAGATCCAGGAAGGGCAGTTGGCCCATCCTTACAGTTCTTTCGCCCTTGCTTGAAACTTGGCCGCAGGGTAGGCTCATCAGGTAGATAAGCAGCGGAGGAGGCGCCCTTGCAACTCAAGATATCAAACCGTACTAAAGACGGTATCCTGGTGGTGGACTGTGTCGGCCGCATTGTTTTTGGCGATGAAACCAGCTATTTGCGCGACACTGTCAAACAATTGCTTTTGGAATACAAGCGCATTGTGCTGAATCTGGGCGAGGTTAACTACATCGATAGTGGAGGCCTGGGTACCCTGGTCGCGCTCTATACATCAGCGCGCAGTGCTGGCGTATCCATCAAACTAGCCAACCTAACCCAACGCGTGGGCGATCTGCTCCAGGTAACCAAACTATTGACAGTATTTGAAGTCTATGACAGCGAAGAAAAGGCCCTGCAGGCTTTTAGCGGAGTAGCAGCATAAGGCTCAGTTAACTGGGATCCAAATAGACAAGAAGACCAGATGGTGGCGGACCCGCCCTGAGCGAAGCCGAAGGGGGCGCGCCCGCCACCCTTGCCTATAACCACCTTTTAACAATCCGCTCAGTTTCGCCGGGCTCGCCAAGCCGACTATACTTCTCCCATGTCCCACATCACTCCTAAGCCCGGATCATTCTGCTGGATCGAACTGACAACCACCGACCAAGCCGCCGCCAAGCAGTTCTATTCATCCCTATTCGGCTGGAAGGCGGATGACTCCCCTATGGGCCCGGATGAGTACTACACCATCTTCAGGCTGGACGGTCAGGACGCAGCCGCCGCCTGTACTCTGCGCAAAGAGCAAGCGGGAACTCCTCCCTACTGGGGCATCTACATGGCAGTGGAAAGCGCCGACGCAAGGGCAAAGAAAGCCGAGCAGCTCGGCGGGAAGATTTGTGCTCCACCATTTGACGTGATGGAACACGGTCGCATGGCAGTGATCCAGGACCCGACGGGTACGACGTTCTGCATCTGGCAGCCGATGAAGAACAAAGGCATAGGAATCGCCGGGGTTGATGGGACGCTGTGCTGGGCTGACCTGAGCACCTCCGATCCGGCGACCGCCAGCAAGTTTTACTCCGGCCTGTTTGGATGGAAAATTGCCGCAGGAGAGCACGACACCTCCGGATATCTACATATCAAAAACGGGGAAGACTTCATCGGCGGGGTTCAGCCCGCCTCCATGCGCAACTCCAACGCGCCGCCTCACTGGCTGGCCTATTTCCACACTTCGAATTGCGATGCCACCGCAGCCAAGGCCAAACAACTGGGCGCAAAATTTTTCGTGGAACCGATGACCATGGAGAATGTTGGACGGATGGCTGTCTTGGCCGATCCGCAAGGTGCGGCGTTCGCCATTTTCCAGCCTATGCGGAAGTAGCCCTAACATGAAAGCAAAGCCCCACCCTGTCGTAACCTCGCGACAAAGATGGGGCAACCAGTGAAGTTACGGAACTGTAAAAGTGTCAGTCGCAGTATCCGTAGCTCCGTATTGATCCGTAACCGTCGCAGTCGCGGAATACGAACCCGGGACGGCGAACGTATGTACTGCCCCGGTGGCATTAACCGTCACTCCATCGGAGAAAGTCACCTGCCGGGAACTTAGAAATCCGTCCGGATCGGAAGAATTCGCAGTACACGCTAGCACAGTATTTGAGCTCACAGCAGGCAGGGAAAACACAGCCACATCCGCTAGTGGGGTAAGATCACCCGGCTCCGCCGTGACATCGATTGCAGCGCTCGAAGTTGCGCCCGCGGTATCCGTCGCCTGGATCACGATGTGATGTGTACCCCGATAGATTTTAAGAGGAGTGTTGAGCACATCACTGTGGATTGCGTAAACCGCCTTGCCATCCACCACGATGGAGAACGAAGTAACCGGATTCGCGAGGTTGGCAGAAGCGACGAACGACGTCGGCCAGTTCACGGTGGCGCCATTGACCGGAGCAAATATCGTTACTCCGGATGCAGTTGACTTGACCGGCACCTGTTGCACCGCGACCGCAGATGCGCCAGCATTGTCTGTCACCGTGGCTACCACGTTATAGCTACCGGGAACGGCGTACGTATGAGTGGCGCAGGGGCCGGACAGGACGGCGCCGTCTCCAAAGTCAATCGTCGAACTCGCCACCGATCCATCTGGATCTTTCGACCCGTCGGTGCATGCACGCAGCGTCAAAGAACTGGCGGTGTCGGCGTTGAGGCTTGCAGTTGGCGATTGATCGCCCGCGCGATACCCCAGTGCGGGGGACATTTTATTCTGAAAACCAGCCTTGCCTATTGCCTTCACGTACAGCGTGTATGGGTTCGGGGGCAGGGAAGCCAGCTGACTCAGATCAAACGAATGCATCCCGGACGCCACATCCGCCAATCTCGCCAGGTTCTGCCCATCGGTCGAGGCAAACACAGTGTAATGATCCACGGTATTTTCATTTCCCGCCGCCACCGACCAGTGCAATGTATTTCCTGAAACGGAGGGCATCAGGGAGACACAGTTATCCACTCCTGTTTCGATCTCCGTGCCCTCGTCGTAGTCATTCCAGGTCACCAGTTGCAGCGCGGTAAGCTGATTGCCGGCAGAATAATATTTGGAAACTTCATTGAAACTTGCCAGCCAGGTTTGTCCGCAGTCGCGATGCGTGAGGCGATCGGTACTCCACCCTGCCAGCGTGTCGTTGAACCCGGCGTAGGCCGAAGCAAAGGCAACCTTGGATGGATTGGCCACTGCCGCGGCATAAAACTGGTCTTGCGCGGAGAGCTGCCTATCAAACGGATCGTTCGAATTATGGTCTACCCATTGGAAGGCCCCGCCGGTTTGCGCGTGACTGAGACCACCTTTTCCTCGAAATAGTAAGAGCGGATGGTTCGCCACTGAAGCCACTACCCGGTCCCAGTCAATGTAGTAACTGTCGACCCCAAAGAAGAACACCACCGGGCGACCGTTCATCTGCAAATAGGCAGGTGATCCCTCAAACTGATCCGCAATCGCATTGAGATCGGCAATGGCTTGGTCGGTCACGTCGCAATGATTGGTTTTCGCAAAAGCGGACAAAGATCCCACATCTTCCATAATGGCAAACTGAAATTTTCCATTCTGCGCTTCCGCCTCTTTCTTTATCAGTTCCGTGGTGTCGTTGATGGTTGTGGACGCAGGCCCATGCCAATCCATGATCGCGCCGGAAATGCCTCGGCTCATCATGTCGACAACCTGCCGGTGCACTTGCCCGGAATCGTTCGATTGATATCCAACCTTCATGTGTCCTGAGCTGCCAAACCATCCAACCATGTGCGCATAGATCTTGGTGGTGGATCCCGCATAGAGCAGGGATTGAATCGGCTGCTTACTCACGTTGCCCGCGTGTGTATTGCCGTTCAACTGCTGTGCGAAAGAGTCTGCGGCGCTGGTATTGTTGCCGATTTCAGCCGATAACGTAGTGGTCGGATGAAGGCCAGAGGATGGAGAACCTGTAGACGATCCTCCACCGCAAGCCAGGAATGAGCTAGTGAGAATGGGGGCGGCGAGGACAACGAAAACCTGGGTGCGAACTACAAACACAACTCACCTGGAAGCGTGCAATTCAGTCTTTCAGGTACTACGCTTTCAGTTTACACCCGAAAATCCTGAATCATGACGTGCCGCTCCTGCTTATTTCTCTTGAAGAAACGGATTGCTTTCTCGTTCTTCGCCAATCGTGGTGAGCGATCCATGCCCAGGCACGACGACGGTTTCATCCGGTAGGGCCAAAATGTTTTCATGCAAGGATCGCATGATCTTCTCAAACGACCCACCCGGTAAGTCCGTGCGCCCGATGCTCCCGGCAAACAGCGTATCCCCGGCAATCAATTTCTTTTCCAGGGGAAAGTAAAGGCAAATACTGCCTTCAGTATGTCCGGGACTATGGATCACGTGGCCGGTCAGCGTTCCTGCCTTGACGGTGTCCGCGTGGCCCAGGCTTTGGTCAATCTCCACTTTCCCAGGATTGTCCACACCGATCCAGGCAGCCTGCACATCCAGCATCTTCAGCAAAGCGTAATCATTTTGATTCAGCAGAATCGGGGCCCCGGTCGCCGCCCGCAACTTCATGGCTCCACCCACGTGGTCAATGTGGGCGTGGGTGATCACGATCTGTCTGACCTGAAGATTGTGTTTTCGGACGAGGGCGAGAACGGCCTCAATGTCATCGCCCGGATCAATAATGATTGCTTCGCGCGAGGACTCATCGCCGATCACGGAGCAGTTACATTGCAGCGGCCCGACAGGAATGATTTCATGAATCATAAAACGGTCATTGGCCGCTGGTCGTTAGTGGTTGGCTAGAGCTCGCGGTCAACGGCTATTTCTTGGGCTGGGATTGCGTCTGTGAGGGCTGATCGGACAGTAAGGATTTTCCGTGCGTTCCGCCCTTCGTGGCATAGATTGAGAGCGTGATCGAAGTCACGATAAAGATGATCGCCGACCAGGTTGTGGCCTTGGTGAGCGCAGTGGCCGCGCCCCGAGGACCGAAAGCTGTTTGGCTACCCTGACCGCCAAACGCCGCAGCGATGTCGCCGCTCTTGCCGCTCTGTAGCAGCACGACGCCAATCAGAAAGAAGCTGACGATAATGTGAACAATGGTGATCAGTGTAATCATGTGGAATTCATTGGTGCGGAAGGGGGGATTTGAACCCCCACGCCTTGCGGCGCCACCCCCTCAAGATGGTGTGTCTGCCAGTTCCACCACTTCCGCAGTGCTTTCTATTAAATCAATAACTGATTGAGGTGTCGCCGGATTGCACGACTGCAGGGACTCCTTATGGTACCGTGTCCAGCCCAGTCCTGCAATGTCGCGGCTTTCGCTGAGAACGGAGAACCGCGAACTGACAATTGTATTCAAACCCCGTTACACCGGGAGACAATCCAGTCCTCTGACTTCAGTTCCCGGTTGTCAGTTTAGCTCCATAGGCGGTCCCAGGAGCGCTCGTGGTCCCACTGCGGAGTCGGCTCAAAATACCCCGTCCCAGGCGCCAGATGCTGCCTGATCACATCTTCGTTCAGCGTCACCCCTAGCCCCGGCCGGTCGGGAACATCGATCCAACCATGATTGACTACCGGAGAACTCGTGTACTCCTGCGTCATGGATGACCACCAGGGCACATCCAAAGAATGATTCTCCAGCGCCAGGAAATTCTGGGTGGCCGCGGCGCAATGCACATTCGCCATGCAGCTCACCGGGGTCCCCGCAAAATGCATGGCCATCGGCACTCCATATTCCTCCGCCATATCGCCGATCTTGTGGGTCTCAAGAATGCCACCCGAGGTCGCCAGGTCAGGATGAATCTTGCTTACCGCTCGTTTTTCACATAGCACCTGGAATGGCTCTTTCAGATAAATATCCTCGCCCGTAAGGATTGGAGTAGGACTCTCGTCCGAGATCTGCTTGAGCAGGTCGGTGTAGGTCCAGGGAATCACGTCTTCCAGCCATGAGAGGTTGTATTTCTCATACGCCTTGGCCAGTCGAATAATGGACTTCACGCCAAGATGGCCAAGGTGGTCCATGGAAAGCGGAATTTCCATTCCCACAGCATCGCGCACCGCGGCCACATATTGCTCCAGCATCGCGATTCCTTTGTCGGTAACCTCCATCGCCAGGAAAGGATGCATCAGCTGGTTTTCTTCCCATGAGCTCAGGTTGGAAGGTTCCGTCACCGTGCCTGGAGTGTCCGCCACCATTTCGACCCCAAGATCCATCTTGAGCCACGTGATTCCCATCCCCTCCTTGCGTTCCTTCATGCGCTGCGCATAGATCTTGGGGTCTTTCGATTCGGTCGTGTCCGCGTAAATACGAATCTTGTCGCGAAACTTGCCCCCGCCCACCATGGCGTAAACTGGCGCGTTGTAGACTTTCCCTGCGATATCCCATAACGCCATTTCAACGGCGCAAACTCCGCCGCCCTGCCGGGCGTGCCCGCCAAATTGCTTGATCTTGCGGAACAATTTGTCCAGTTGGAGGGGGTTTTCACCCACCATTCTGCTTTTCAAGAAAAGCGCATAGGTCGCGCTGGCGCCATCGCGGACCTCGCCCAACCCGTACACTCCCTGGTTGGTATCAATGCGAATAATCGGGCAGGGGCTCGGCCCCGGTTTAACCACTGTCGCCACCCGCATATCGGTAATCTTCAGCGTAGAGGGGCTGGAGTTGGTATTGACCGCCTTGGGATAGGCCTCCACCGATTCGCTGATCAGCAAGCTTCCGCCCAACGCCAGCGCAGAGGTCTTCAGCAGGTTACGACGATCCAGAATCTGTCCGCCATTCTTAGGCATGGTGTGCCATCCTTATGAACTGCGAATTGTAGTCCCTTACAGCCGCCCAAACTTCTTGACTGCTTCTCCAATCGATTTGAGCTTCTCAATGTAGGCATACATCGAGTGTTCCTTGAAATCCATGTCCTGCGCGACGGCGAGCACCTCGACCGCCCTGGCGCGTGGGACAACGACGACTCCATCCGAGTCCGCGGCGATGATATCGCCTGCCTCGACATGCACGCCATCGCATACCACGGGGATATTCGATCCCGCAAAGCGGTAGTGACCCACCGACGTTGAGGGCACCGTTCCCAGGGCATAGACGGGAAAGCCAATCTTGGTCAGGTAAGCCGTGTCACGCACACCCCCGTCAATCACCGCTCCGGAAAAATTCCGCGCAGACATAGCAGTCCCCATGAGTCCGCCCATGCCAGCGATGTCGGCGCCATCTTCGACCACCATCACATAAACGGAATTGGGGCCGCCTTGATCGATTGCCGTCAACATGCCGGTAAGAGCTTCGGGATCCCGATTTTCTTCCTTTTTCAGCTTCACGGTCAGGGCAAAACCGGCAAACCGGGAAGTGAAGATCGGGCGCATGCGATGGGAAAGATACATTCTCTGACCGGCGACTTTCTCCAGAGCGTCGGAGACCGAGGCCACTTCCACATGACGGTATCCATCCAGCAATGCCGCATCGCTGTTGCCGGCCGGTTGGGAAAAGGCACGCGGCATCCACAGGGAACCGATGCCCAACAGAATCGCGGCCAACAAAATCCCGGCAAGGAGCGAGAATCGGCTGGAAATTGGAAAACAAAAACATCTCTTCATCAGCGGTCTCCTGTCTTCTGCTGCGGCCAAAATTGTAAGCCCAAACGCCGGATTCGTGTTTGACAAATCCATTCCCATCTGCGAATTTTACCAGCGCAATCCACGATCATTTCGGTTGGAGGTAAACCATGTCGAGGGTTCTAAATCGACTCGTAGCCATTGTTGTTTTCGCCGGTGTGTTGATTTGCCTTAATCTCACCGCCAGCGCGCAACTCGTTTCCTTTTCCAGGCAAGACCTGATTGACTACACTCATCAGAATCCATTCGATCGCCTGCCCGATGGACGGCCCAAGGTACCTGACGATCTGATGGAGCGGGCCCGCGGCATCTCCTCCGAAGAAGTCTGGTCTGTCCTGCAAGCAAAAGCATTCAACCACCAGTACGCGGACGGATTTCAGGTTCTGCACCCGGGCAAGACCATGGTAGGGCGCGCCTTTACCGTCCAATTCATGCCCGTGCGCGCTGACGTAGACGATGTGGCCAAAGCCAAGGCAAAACAGCGTGGACTCGCCCGCCTCACCAATCAGACCGCCATCGACATGCTCCAACCCGGCGATGTACTGGTGGTGGACCTATTCGGCAAGAAAGTGAATGGCACCATCGTCGGCGACAATCTTTTCTACTACGTCATGAAGGCCACGCATGGCGGAGGCCTGGTGGTGGATGGCAGTATCCGCGATTTGGATGGTCTGGCAGCCATTGATATGCCTGCCTATTTCCGCGCCGCCGATCCAACTCCCATCGGGGATGTAATGCTCACGGGCATCAATGTGCCGGTCAGGATTGGCGGGGTTACGGTGATGCCGGGAGACCTGGTGGTGGGAGACCGCGAAGGGGTGTACTTCATCCCACCGCAGTTTGTAACCGAGGTCATGGATCACGCCGATGAACTCCACATTCACGATGAATGGACGAAAGAGAAGTTTGACGGAGGGAAATACAAATCGAGTGAAATTTACGGTTCGCCCACCGACCCCAACTTACAGCGCGAGTATCAGGAATACCTGAAGAAGCGCATGGATGAACTGCACAAGCAACGGCACGCGCAATGAGGCCGCAACCTAACTCATACCCGCAGTATGGATGTGCGACGGAACCATGGCCCCCCCTTCCTGGCATCCTCGATATCGACGATCTTCGGCGGCGCGCCGAAAAAGGTATATCCGCCGAGCAGGTATTCAATGGCTCGAATCAAATCACGCGAGGCCTGTGCTTTTAACACATAACCCTGGGCTCCGGCTTCTCGCGCATCGGTCTCCAGTCGTTCTGACTCGTGCATGGTGAACATCAGAATCCGAGTGGTGTTCGTACGGGTGCTGGAGAGTTTTTTGGCCGCCTCCAATCCGCTCATTCTGGGCATGGTGATGTCGAGGACCGCAAGGTGTGGGTGCAATCGCTGGACCATTTCCACGGCTTGCTCGCCATTGCGTGCCTCGCCGCAGATTTCCCAGGGACGACCCGACCGCTCCACTAGAGTGCGGATTCCTTCCAACACAATGTCGTGATCGTCGGCGAGCAAGATCCTGGTGGACATAAGAAATATCTCCTAATTGTTGGAGGTCACGAATTGCCCGTCCGGGCTGCCCAAACCCGATACTTGCTCAACCACGGGTACGCCGGCCGTGACCACGGTACCGCCCTCACTGGAGGAAATGTCAAGCTTTCCTCCCAACTGCCGGATCCGCTCATTCATGCCGCGCAGTCCGACTCCCAGTGAACCCAGCCAGTCCATGCTGGATTGTTCCATTAAAGTGGGGGAGATGCCTTTGCCTTTGTCGGCAACTTCAAGAATGGCGATCCCATCCCTTCTGCTGAGCCTGACTTCCGCCGTGTCGCTTCCGGAATGGCGGTGAACATTGGTCAAGGATTCCTGAAGGACCCGGAACAAAGCAAGTTCGACACCGCGTCCCAGGCGGCCAAACTCGGGATCGCTCTTGAACGTGGTTTTAATATTGCTCCGCTTTGAGAAGCCTTCCAAATACCAGGGGATCGCGGATTTGAGCCCAACCTCTTCCAGCATGGGCGGGTATAGGAGGTAGGAGATGGTGCGCATTTCCTTAATGGACTCCTCGACCAGTTGAATGCAGCGTGCCACTGGTTCGCGACCGGCTCCGCCCTTGGTCAGAATCTCCGTGTCCAGCGAATCCAGATTCATTTTCAACATCGCCAGGTATTGTCCCAGGCTGTCGTGCAGCTCGCGTCCAATGCGCCGTCTCTCCTCATCCTGCGTTTTTAGCAAGTGAAGAGAGAGGGCGCGCAAGGAGCTTTCCGACTCGGCGAGCCGCTCCTGCGCCAGTAACCGTTCCTTGGCTTCCCCTTGGAGCTCCGCGTTAGCGCGCTCCAGCTTTTCCTGGGCTTGCATCCGCTCGGTAAAATCCCGTGTAACTTTGGCAAAGCCTGCGAGCTTTCCGTGGTTGTCCTTGATTGCGGTCAGGACAATGCTTGCCCAGAACCGCGATCCGTCTTTTCGCATACGCCAGCCTTCGCCGCGAAACTGCCCGTCCTGCTCCGCGATCTGCAATTCCCGTAGGGGGTGACCCTCCAATCTGTCTTGTTCGGTGAAGAAAACGGAGAAGTGCTGGCCTATGATTTCTGAGGCTGAATAGCCCTTGATCCTCTGTGCTCCACGGTTCCAACTCGCGATATGACCTCCGGGGTCCAATAGGTAAATTGCGTAATCCTGCACCGCATCCACGAACAGGCGAAACCTGTCTTGCTCGCGGCGCATGGTTGCCTCTTCCTCGTATGCGCTGCGGATGCGTTTTTCTGCTTCCTCTCGGGCGTATAGCTCGCGGTTCAGCACCCGGTAATTGAGATAGAGAAGAAGGATTGCCAGGACGAAGCTAATAATTACCGCTGCGGTTGCAAATAGAAAATGGCGGTGCGCGGATAGTGTCCGCTGCACGATGAGCTGAGCCTCTTCTCCACGAATGGCATCGGCGATTGCCCCGCTCTGGGATGACAGACCGAGGGTTTTCTCCAGCAGTTGATCCAAGTCCAGCTTCACGCCTGCGGTTTTTGCCTGGACGCTCGCGTCCCACTCCCGGAGCCTTTCATTGGTCACAAGCTCAAGGTGGTCACAGTTTGCCACTTGGGACGCATTATCCAGAACCAGTCCGCGTAGATGGCGCATCTTCTCGGCAATCTGGGTGGTCGCCTGGCGGTAGGCAGACAACTCGGCATTCGACCCGGAGGTCAGAAACAGGAGCCTGCTTCGGCCAGCAACGTTGACGGTCGATTCCAGATCACCTAATGCGCCGCGCACCTCCTGGGCATGGATAACCCAGCGTTCACTCGCCCTAAAATAGGCAAAGGAAAGATAGGTGGCGACGCCGCAGATACACAGCAAAGTGATGGCGGACAGGAAGATCCTGCTGGCTCGGATTCGTGAAGTCATCGAAAAATGCCGGACAAGCAATTGGCCAGATGCGCCGTCAGGAACACGAAAGCACGAAGAACGCTTTAGGTAAACCGACCTTAATTGTGCACGACGTCCAACAGGCGAGAAATACCGTGTTTACCCGATTACCGGGCACTAAACGGCCGGAAGGAAGCGAGACTAATACTTTACGATTGCGGTAAACGACTTTGGATCGAGACTGGCCCCGCCCACCAGGGCGCCGTCAATTTCTGGTTGAGACATCAGGGCCGTGGCGTTCTCAGGTTTCACTGAACCCCCATAAAGAATACGCATCTTGTCTGCGAATTCCTGTCCAAAAGCCTTGGCCGCCTCCGCCCGAATCAGGACGTGCGCATCCGACGCCATTTGTGGAGTGGCAGTCTTTCCCGTGCCGATGGCCCAAACCGGTTCGTACGCCACCACGAGTTTGTCCGCTTTTTTGCCTGAGATCGCATGGAAGGCCCGCAGACACTGCCGCCGCAGGACGTCTTCGGTCAAGTTCGCCTCTCGCTCTTCCAGCACTTCGCCCACGCAGACAATTGGGAGGAGCCCGGCCTCAAGAGCAGTCTTCAGCTTGCGGTTCACGGTGTCGTCAGTCTCAGCAAAATACTGCCGCCGCTCCGAGTGACCAATGATCACGTGGGTGCAGCCCGCGGCCAGCAACATGGCGGCAGAGGTTTCTCCTGTGTAAGCGCCTTCTTTTTCCCAGTGCAGGTTCTGCCCGCCAATGCCCACATTGGACCCTTTGGCGGCAGTCACCGCCGCGGGCAAACAGACAAACGGCGTGCAGACCACGATCTCGTCCCGGCCATGGTCCGCCACCATGGGCAAAAAATCACGGAAGAAAGCCTGTGTCTGCTCCGGATTTTTGTACATCTTCCAATTTGCCGCCATCAATTTCTTGCGCGCCATAAAGTCCTTTCCAAACCAAGAACTGGAAACTAAGATTTCATCCCAACTATTTGTCCGTAAGAGCCTCAACGCCAGGCAGTTTCTTGCCTTCCAGAAATTCCAGGGAGGCGCCACCGCCGGTAGAAATATGGGTGATCTTGTCCGCTACTCCAGCCTTGTGGACTGCGCTTACGGAATCGCCTCCGCCCACAATCGAAGTAGCGCCTCCATTCTCCGCAACCGCTTGGGCGATCTTGAACGTGCCCTTGGCAAATTGTGGGACTTCAAAGACGCCCATGGGGCCGTTCCATACGATCGTTCGTGCCGTGGAAATCTCTTCGGAAAAAGCTTCTACGCTCTTCGGCCCAATATCCAGCGCCATCATGTCCGCCGGGATCGCCTGCCCAACTCCCACCGCCTGAGCTTTCGCGGAAGCATCGAGCTTGTCGGACACCACGTGGTCAACCGGCAACAGGAATTTCACTTTACGCTCCTTTGCCTGCTTCAATAGCTGCTTGGCCAGATCGAGCTTGTCATTTTCCACCAGCGACTTGCCAATCTCCTGGCCTTGCGCTTTGAGGAAGGTATAGGCCATGCCGCCGCCGATGATGAGCGCATTCACCTTCGTGATCAGGTTCTGGATCACGGGAATCTTGTCGCTGACCTTGGCGCCGCCAAGGATCGCGACGAACGGCTTTTCGGGGTTTTGCAGCGCTTTTCCCAGATAGTCGAGCTCCTTCTGCATCAGCAGCCCCGCCGCCGACTTCTGCACAAATTTGGTAATCCCCGCGGTGGAAGCGTGCGCGCGATGCGCGGTTCCGAAAGCATCGTTCACATAAAAGTCAGCCAGGCTTGCCAGCTTCTTGGCAAACTTTTCGTCATTGGCTTCTTCCTCTGCGTAAAAACGCAGGTTCTCCAGCAGCAGCGTCTGCCCCTTCTCCAGCTTGCTGGCCATCTCCGAGGCCTCCGGCCCAATGCAATCGGGACAGAAGCCGACATTCTCCGAACTCGCCAGCGCTTTATCCAGCATCATACGCAGCCGCTCACCTACCGGTTTCAAACTCATCTTCGCATTGGGCTTGCCCTTGGGTCGTCCCAAATGCGAGGCCAGAATTAACCGCGCTCCATGCCGCAATGCATACTCGATGGTCGGCAGGGTCTCGCGGATGCGGGTTTCATCCATTACCCGGCCATCTTCCAGAGGGACATTGAAATCCACACGCATGAAGACACGTTTATCGTTCAGCGCCAGATCACGAATCGAAAGTTTTGCCATGAATTTATTCCTAGAGGGTGCCCCCACCCTGATCTCGGTTGGTCGACAGGGTGGGGCTTTCTGAAGTATTACAGGCCCTTGCTTACCAGGTAGTTGATCAGGTCACGAACGCGGGAGGAATATCCCCACTCGTTGTCATACCACGAGATCACTTTGATGCAGTTGCCGCCGACCACCAGCGTCATGGGAGCATCCACAATCGAAGAACGACCGTCCCCCTTGTAGTCAGAGGAAACCAGTTCCTGCTCCTCATATCCAAGATAGCCTTTGAGCGATCCGGACTCGGAGGCCTTCTTCAAAGCTGCATTGACCTCTTCTTTGGTCGTCTTTTTCTCGACGAACGCCACCAGGTCGACGACAGAAACATTGGGCGTCGGTACGCGCATGGAAAAGCCGTCGATCTTGCCCCCCAGGTCGGGAAGCACCAACTTCAGCGCCTTCGCTGCCCCAGTGGTAGTCGGAATCATGGAAAGCGCGGCAGCCCGGGCGCGCCGCAGGTCCTTGTGCGGGAAGTCCAGGATCACCTGATCGTTGGTGTAGGAGTGGATGGTGGTCATGGTTCCGCTGATGATCTTGAATTCTTCGTGCAGAACTTTGGCGACGGGCGCCAGGCAATTCGTGGTGCAGGAAGCATTGGAAATGATGTGATGCTTGGCGGGATCGTACTTGTCCTGGTTCACACCCAGAACGACCGTGATGTCTTCGTTCTTTGCCGGTGCCGAAATAATGACCTTCTTTACCGGGCCGTGCATGTGCTTTTTGGCATCGTTGGCATCGGTGAAGCGTCCGGTGGATTCGACCACGATCTGCGCCCCAACCGACTCCCAGGGCAACGCGGCGGGATCTTTTTCTTTGAATACTTTGATGGTTTTTCCATCCACGGTGATGCTGTCGGCGCCGGCGCTGACCTTGTTCGGCAGGTTGCCAAGCACAGAGTCGTACTTCAACAGGTGGGCCAGCGTCTTGGGGTCGGTGAGGTCGTTTACCGCGACGAACTCAAGATTCGGGTCTTTCAACGATGCGCGCAACACATTGCGGCCGATGCGTCCAAACCCGTTAATGCCTACTTTCACAGCCATGTCGCCTCCAGAGGGATGATTAGGGAATCAAGAAAATATTCAAGTATTGTGAACACAAAATCTTAACAGGGTGGCGCGGAAAGCGCCAAATGATGCGGATCACATTCACTTGTGAGTACAGTTACGGAAACGTAATCTCAAAATAGGCATCGGTGTTACGCCATATCAACGGCAGTCGCGCCAACCAATATTTCTGCTTGATCAACTCTCGTATCCGAGGCGCGTCCTGATCCGGCAGCCTGCGCGCCTGTGCGGCAAACTCTGGCCCCGTGAGTTTTCCGCGTATCGTGCACGGCGCAGCTTTGACCTGCGGATTGTTGCGGATGCGCTTTGACTTGCCCATGGTACTGCGGGTCATGAAGTACAGCTTGTCGCTGTCCTCGCCAAACCAAACTGGGGTTGGGACGCCTTGTCCGCTCTTACGAAACGTCGTGAGGGAAATATATTTTTGACCACGAATCTGCGGAGGAATGGGCATGCCGGCATTTTACTCTGCCCCGTCGCGCGACAAACCATGAACTAATTTTGCCGCCCTTCGTTCCGGAGACGAGCGAACCAATCAGAGAAGCGCTAATTATTTTTGCTGCAAGGATTCCAGGTAACGAATCAGGTTGTCCACGCGGACGTTGCCCAAATCCTGGTCGGCTCCGATCTCGTGAAACACCGGCCCCCAGACGGGCATTTCGCGAGAGCCGTGCGAGGTCATGGAATCGGCCCCTTCAATGATCTTCCTGACGCGCTCGCGAGGGAACATTCCCTTAGAGTCTTTAGCAATCCGGGTCAGGTCTGGAACTTTTGTCTTCAGCGCCGGAGCCGCCGGCCCATTGCCTTTGCCCTCCAATCCATGGCAGGCGGCGCAGTAATCATGAAAAATGGCAGACGCGCTTACCGTACGCACCGGCGCGGGTTTAGCCGCTTGTCCCACACTCCAGGAAAGCATGCACCCAACGGCTCCGCACACCGCGGCAGCATGAACGGCTGTGAAGCGATGGAAACTCGGCACACCCGGTCTGGGCATGCGAAGCATATTATCCTGAGGCTCGAATCGCCGCCACCCGGCTATAATCGAAGACGTCTATGAAGCGCAGCTGGGCACCGGGCGTCGTTGTTCTATGGTTCAGCGTTCTATGGTTCAGCCTGTTCGGTTGGGCGCAAGCTCCCGCCAATCCTCCGGCAGCCTCGGGAAATTTTGATTCCGCGGCGCACAATGTACCTGTGGTCGATGGTGCGGCAGGCACCTGCTCGCTGGAACTGACTGTGACCGCCGGCGGCGTGCCGGTTTACGCGGCCAGCGTCAAAGTCCACATTGCCTACGGGTTCGGCGGATTCAAGAAGCTGGATCTGGAAGCAAGCACCAATGTGGATGGCAAGGTGAAATTTACGGGGATGCCGTCCCGCGTCCGCCGCCAGACTCTGGAATTTCAGGGCAAGAAGGATCAACTAGCCGGCACATTCACCTACGACCCCGGCTCCGAGTGCGAAGCCAAGCATAATCTCCCGCTGGAGAAACCGGCCTCCCAAACCGGCAAATAGCAGGGAAGCGATCGCAACTTCTGTCTAGCAGGCTACGGAAGAGACTCTGTTCTTAGCGCAATCGTGAAAGGGCACGAGCTCCACTCGTGCCGCCAACAGGGAAAATTGTGATTGGGCGCCGTCAGGCGCAACTACCAGTACCCCGGACTCCTGATGGCGGGGTGCGCCCCATGGGCGCGTAAGTCAATATCGGTCACGAAACGGCACGAGTGAAACTCGTGCCTTCCCAAATCCGATTGAAATGGAGTTCTTCCGTAACTCTTCCGGCTATCGATCAGGCACCGCCCGCTGCCACCCTGGGCTCTTCCAACGTTTCTTCGGTGAGTACGATGTTGACAGAGTCTGCAATCGCGCCGACCGATAGCAGGCTCTTCAATTTCAGGATCATTGCGGTCGTGACTTCCTGTCCATTCGTGACTACCAATACTCCGGTCTTGGTGTAGAGGTCTTCGGTTAGCACCATGCCGGGTTTAAGTTTCCCGATACCGCACGCTCGGGTTAGTTCCTCACTTTTTTCAGGATCCAGCTCGACCAGACTAAACAGGATTTTGTGATCGATGTCCCGATGTTGTTTCATGAGCAGGTTGGCAGCTTCTACGCGCGACCGCCCTTTGCGGACCAAGTCATCGAAGGCGATGGCAATCTGGAGCAGTTCCGCTCCCATACGCATGTCCGCCATCTCGCGATCCGCGATATCGGAACTGATCGAGGTGGGCTGGTTCTGGTGAGCAATCATCCAGGCGATTGGCTCCATGCGGGGAATGTTCTCCAGCAGGGTCCGCGCCACTTCCGGATGAGAGGCGTAGTGGGATTGTTGCTCGGGAGAAAGTTCGCGCCCGGAGAAAACCGCCTCGATGGTTTCCGGCGCCAGCACGACGCAGCCTAGCTGGGACATGAGAGCAGCCACTTCGTAGCGCCAGGGCCTGGTCAATCCTGCCTGGGTAACAATGTGGTTCATGTAGCGCCGCAACCGCATGGCGCGCCCGAAGGCTGCGGGGTTCACCAGGCTCAACACTTCGCTTAATACTTGTATGCTGCCGGTCAGCGTGTGCTCCAGCAGGTCTCGCTCTGCCCGCACCAGGCGGTATTGCACGAGAGCGGCGCTGAGGGTTTTGCCCAAAGTTTCTTTGTCACAAGGCTTGGTGAGGAAACGGAAAATACTGCCCTCGTTCACCGCGCCGATGGCGGCATTCAAATCCGCGTGCCCGCTCAACATGATGCGCACGCTGTCGGGCGAGAGGTCTTTCACTTTGCGCAGAACTTCGACTCCGTTCATTTCCGGCATGCGCATGTCGCTGACCACCGCCGCGTATGGGCCGTTGTTGTTGAGCGCTATCAGCGCCCCCTTCCCACCTACCGCGGTATCGATCTGAAAATCATTGCGCAGGAGGCGCTGATAGCCTTGCAGCACAGCCGGCTCATCGTCGATAAACAGGACTTTTTCTTCCACGTGGGACCTTTCTGCTTAAGCCGAGTTCTTCTGAGCGACTCTATCGGCGGAATCAACCGCAGGCTTTAGGCCGGGGATTGGAAAGAACGGGAGTGTAGACACGCGGCAGAAGAAGGAGAAAATTCAGCCCCAGGGCAGACGAGGGCCATGAGGCTGGGAACAACGAACCGCAGCGTCGATCAGAGTAGGTTAAGACGTCCGCAAGTCCCGCCGGATCAAGTACGCGTCCAAAAAGAATCCCAGCCCAATGGCTAGAGGGATAATCCCGAAAGTGGCTGCAATCCAGGCCTCGGATTCCGCCCGCGCGATCAGGCTAAAGGTTGCGATATAGCCCAGAGCGCCGGTGACCAGCAAAATCCCTGCCCGCCGCGACCGTCCCAGTTCGGAAAGCTCGGGCTCCATGGGGACATTCACTCCGCGTGCCAAGGCGGCCAGGCGTTCCTCAGTCCGTAGCCTCCGCACCCGGTAAAACGTGTACATCGCTGCCATCGGGATGCCCAAAGTCATGACCACCGCTGCCAAGCCAACCATGTTGTTGTCCATAAATGTGCTCCTTGCACAGGGCTTTGATAGGGCCGACACTGTGGAATACGGCACACGTCCAGGAAAAGTTCCATCTCTCCGCGTTCTCTGCGGGAATCTTCTCTGCGCCCTCAGCGTTGTAAGACCTGTTCGTAGGGGCCAAAATCGAAATCTTTACCGCCGGAACACGGAGGATTCGCGGAGAGGAGAGCGGGGAACCCGCCCGGCTTTACAAATCGCGCTGCGAAAAACGCCGGACGGCAATCCCCAGCGCCACCGTCAGATAGACTCCCGCATAGAAGACCATGCCCGCGCTGGGAACCGATAGCGTGCTGAAGGGGGAAATCCGCAGGGCGTTCGCCAGGGGAGATTGCATTTCAAAGGCGGCGCGGCGCCAGAGAGCTTCGCTAGGCATCAGCATGCTGGCGATCACGCCCACATTCACCGCACTTTGAGTTTGCGTAAGCGCGCCAAATTGCTCGATCCAGCCCCCCAGAAATGCCAACCCATGCAGTCCCAAGGCAAGCACCCCACTGGTTAGCGTGGAGAAATACGTGGCAAAGGCAAACGTCACGGAGAGGAGCACCAGGCTCTCCATCCACATGAGCAAGAACCCGGGAAGCAAATGGTGCGCCGTGACCCCGGTCATTCCGTACGCGATAGCATTTACCCCGCCGACCATGATCGCGATATACGTAGTCAACATGGCGAGAAAGCCCAGCCATTTTCCGCTGAGCACTTGCCAGCGCGGGATGGGCTTGGTGGCGACGGCCTGAATGGTGCCGGAGGCGATCTCGCCGGAAAGCGTATCCACCGACGTCAGGATCGTCATAAGGACTGCCAGTAGATTCACCGCGTAGGTGCCCATGATCAGCATGGTGAACGCAATCTCCCGGCGCATGACCGGGTTCATGCCGCGTTCCGCAAAGCTTTTTGCCTGGAAGTGCAGGCCGGTCCCAAACAGGGCGAGGAAGGCTGTGCCGGCGGCGAGCGCCATCCACAACATTTTCTTGCGCGCGGCTTCGCGGAACGTGACTCCCGCCATGACCCACATGCCTATCACAACCCCGCATCCTGGCCAACGATTTGTACGAAACGCTCCTCCAGCGAAAGCCGCTGCAGAGTGACTTCGTAAACATCGGCTCCCTGATCCACCAAATAACGCACCACATGGGGAAGCAGAGCGCTCGATGGCAACAGCAGCATTAGACGTTCGCCTTCTGGACGAATCGTGGATGCCCATTGGCTTAAGCCAGTGATCAACTCCGGCGTAAGATTGGCTGCCCGGATGGAAACTGTGGTTTGATCTTCATTCCCGCAATTCAGTGGACGGGTCTCAACCACCTCGCCCTCTTTGATGAATGCCACCCGATCACAGGTGATCTCCACTTCTCCCAACAAGTGGGAGTTGAGCAGGATGGTGGCGCCACGATCGCGCTGGGCGCGAATGATGTCACGGACCAGGCGGCGGCCAACCGGATCCAGACCGGAAGTCGGCTCGTCGAGAAAAATCAGCTCCGGCTCGTTGATCAACGCCTGCGCCAGGCCGATTCGTTGCAGCATGCCCTTGGAAAAATCCCGCACCCGCTTGTCACGATGCGGAGTGAGCCCCACCAGGTCGAGCAAAGATGGGATGCGCTGCCGCAGCGTGGCGTGCGACATACCGTAAAGGCGGCCGTGTAATTTGAGCAGTTCGGTCGAGGTTAGCCAGTCGTAGAAGCGAAAGTGTTCGGGAAGAAACCCCACTTTCCTGCGCGCCTGCACATCGCCGGCGGGCCGCCCGAGTATCTCGGCCTTCCCACTGGTGGGAAAGACCAGCCCGAGCAGCATCTTCACCGAAGTGCTCTTGCCCGCTCCATTCGGCCCCAGGAAACCGAAAACCTCACCTCGGGGAACTTCCAGGGTGAGGTTTCGGACCGCTACTTTTCCATTGAAGACTTTGCGCAGCCCACGGGTGCAGATTGCAAGATCAGTGACTTGGTTCATCTAGATCCGGTCGCGGATCACCGCAACGAAGCAGCCAGGGTCAGCGCATCCGAGGAACTGCCATGCCCGGTCAAGGAATGAATCACTCCGCGCTTGACCCACAACAGACTATACCGGTTCCCCTGCGTCAGAGTTTCTGTAATCAGCGTGCCGTCGACGCCATCTACGGTCACAGTCTCGTAGGTACCAGTGTTGCGCGGGATGGGCACCACCATCGTGGAAGACCAATCCACGGTCTGGCAGAAGGAATGGGCCTCGCTGGCACTCATGCCGGCCAGTTCCAGTGCTGCCTCCGCGATTTGCGACATGTTCAGGTTTCGCGGCACGCTCACGGTCGGGCTGGGAGCCTGAATCAGATAGACGCAATTGCTGTTTTTCGTGCTCTTCATCATTTCCATCTTACGTTCGGCCAACTGCTCAGCCCGGGACTGCTTGTCGGAGGAAGACGTCCGCACCGGACAGTCTCCATACATCGAGACCACCGTCCTGGGAATGTGAACGGCAATCAATGCGCCGTTCACCGATTCAGGAATCTGAATGTCGGAACGCCCAACCTCATCCAGCAACGTCTCAACCCGGTCCCGGTTGAGGGTCATCTGGAACGCAGTTTCACCGTTGACTCGGATGGTCTGCGGCGCTCCCAGATTGCCGATGGTCCGGATAGGATATCCGGCCAATTGTGCGGCCTGGGTTACATTGGAAGCGATCTCCGGTTTTCCGGGATCCATGGTCACGGTTACATTGTCAGCAATGAACTGATTCATCAATTTGTACGGATGCGAATCTGGTTCGCTGCCGTTCATCAGGGTAGACGGATCGATGCTCACCACGGCAATCTTCTGGACCCGCAGCATAGAGAGTATCCGTTGCGCCCAGGTGCGAACCGGGCTTATGCCGATTGAGGCAGCGACGATAACTGTCGCCGTCGCCAGTCCCCATGCGGGACGCCAGCGCGGAGCCAGCATGCGAGAGATCCATGATGCCCTTGGCTCATCCGCAGTTCCGAACCTGCTGCTGAACTCGGCATATGCGGCGGCCGCGCTTGGCGCAGTGTCATCCGCTCCTGGAGCCATGGTTGCCAGCAAATCGGTGGTGCGCGCCTTCTCTGCGCTCAGCGTTTCAAAACGCGTGCGGCAGTCGGGGCATACGGCGAGATGCTGATCGACCTCGGCCAGTGCCGGGGCGGTCAATTCGCCGTCCAGGCGAGCGCGCAGGATTCCATCATCTTTGCAGGTCATAATTTCTCCTCATTCGGATAAAGTGCGAGGTAGCAGGTGCGAAATTCTTCCTCAGAGCGGTTCAACATGGTGCCAATGCCGCTGATTTTGAAATCGAGGGCCTCGGCGAGTTCTTTGTAAGAAAACCCGGAAGACCGTAGAAGTAACAGCTGGGCCTGGACGGGCTTCATCGATCCGAGGACGGTGCGTACCCGCTGGCATTTCTCCTCACGCAACAAATTGTGTAGAGCGCTTCCGTCCGTGCTGGCTTCGGCCATCTGACCGGCAGCTTTTTCATGCTCGCGGCGGCGATTCGACGCCCGCAGAACATCGATCCCTAAATTGGTTGCCGTGCGATAAAGCCATCCCCCGATGTTGCCGTCCATTTGCAACTCAGGCTGGCGATACAAGCGCCAGAAAGCATCGCTGGCAAGCTCTTCGGCGGGTTGCCGGTCACCCAGGAGGCGAACCAGAATACCCACAATCCGGGCATAGTGTTGCAGGAAGACCGCCCGGAAATCGGCCTCGTCCCAATGCTCTCGCGAAGTCTCACGTACCGTCATGGAGCGGCTCAATACCTGTGCGGTTCCCACCAGAATGTCCGCCTTCCTTGATCCACATCCTTAAAACGATGCTCGCGGGCATTTTGTGACAGGGGCACACGCTTTCTATCCGTTATACTAGTAACGTATGCCAGTGCTGAAAGACATCGCCGCCATCGCCAAGGGCATGAGTATCACCTTCGGGGAGATGTTCAAACCCACCGTCGTCGAGAACTATCCCGATGGGCCGGGGCCCCTGAAGGGTGCGCAGTTTCAGGAACGCTACCGCGGCGTCCACGTCCTGCAACGCGACGAAAACGGCCTGGAGAAATGCGTGGCCTGCTTCCTGTGCGCGGCGGCCTGCCCGTCAAATTGTATTTATATCGAGGCTGCCGAAAACACCGAGGAGCGCCGCGTCAGCGGCGCCGAGCGCTACGCCAAGGTGTACAACATCGACTATAACCGCTGCATCTTTTGCGGATACTGTGTGGAGGCTTGCCCGACCGATGCCATTACCCACGGGCACGGATTTGAGATTGCCACCTTCAGCGCCAGCAACCTCGTATATCGTAAAGAGCAGATGCTGGCTCCCGCGCCGGCACATATGGGAGCGAATTCAGTCTTCAATCAAGCGGAAGTAGACGGCGGCGCACCTTCGTTACCTGTGCAGGGGAGCTGAAGTTCAATAGATTTCCTGTAGTTACAGGCGCCGGTCCCCGCGGGCCGGCGTTCGTGTATGCAACCGAGAACTGGTGACCGAGAACTGGGAACTGAATCTTTAACCTATTTGACCTCATAGCCGGCGCGATGGACGCTAACCGAGGATATGCAGGTAAGGAACCGTAGGCGGTTTGAAATCATCAAAAAGACATGAAGAGCGCCCAAAGCCATCCTCTGGAAAAGATCCTCGAACATCGTGTCGCCATCATCGATGGGGCCATGGGCACGACCATCCGCACTTATGGGATGAAGGAAGGGGACATCCGAGGGGAGCGTTTTAAGGACGCGCCGAAGAGTCTTCTAAACAACGGTGATCTGTTCTCGCTCACCAAGCCAGAAATGATTGGCGACATCCATCGCCGGTTTCTGGAGGCCGGAGCGGACATCATCGAGACCAACACCTTCGGGGCCACGAGCATTGCGCAGAGCGAATTTTTCGTGGACGACCCGCGCGAGCACGGAGGCAGGAAGGATCCTGAGTTCTATCAGAAGATCATCGACAACGAGTCTCTCAATACCTTGGCGTGGGACATCAACGAGCAATCGGCGCGGCAGTGCAGGGAATGGGCCGATCGCGTGGGAACCGCAACCTCGCGCCAGCGCTTCGTCGCCGGAGCCATTGGACCGCTGACTGTCTCTCTCTCGAATTCGCCGGATGCCGATGACCCAGGATTTCGCGTGGTTACGTTTGACCAGGTGAAAGCCGCTTACGCGCAACAGGTGCGAGCTCTCATTGCCGGCGGAGTAGACCTGCTGCTGGTCGAAACCATCTTCGACTCGCTCAATGCCAAGGCTGCGCTGGTCGCTATCCGGGAGGTTCTGAATGAACAGGGAAGAGAAGTGCCGGTAATGATCTCGGCCGCCGTGGGACGTGGCGGCGAGACCATGATCTCGGCGCAAACCACAGAGGCGTTCTGGAACGCGGTGCGGCACGCGAAACCCTTGTCGGTGGGGCTTAACTGCTCCCTTGGTCCCGATCTGATGTATCCGTTTCTGGAAGAACTTTCGGAAAAAGCGGATGTAGCTATCTCGTGTTACCCCAACGCAGGTTTGCCGAATCCTTTGTCGGAGACAGGCTTTGATCTTGGTCCCCAGGACATGGCACGTTATCTGGGTGATTTCGCGCGAGCAGGTTTGATCAACATCGCCGGGGGATGCTGCGGAAATACTCCCGAACACATCGCCGCGATCGCGAAAGCGCTTGAGGGGCAGCCTCCGCGAAAGCGGGAAACACGACGCGCCGAGGAATCCTTCGCTCGCCGCAGCGAGATTGAGAGCCGGGCGTGAGCGATTCGAACAGCGCCGGCGCTGAGCCCCCAAAGTTCAAGCCACTTCGCCTCTCCGGCTCTCAGCCCTTCACCCAACAGGCGGGTGTCTACATCATGATCGGTGAGCGGACCAATGTGGCCGGTTCGCCCAAGTTTGCCAAGCTGGTCAAAGAAGGGAAGTACGAGGAGGCGGTAAGCGTCGCCCGGCAACAGGTCGAAAATGGCGCGAACGTGCTCGATGTTTGCATGGACGAGGGCATGATCGACGGCGTTACTGCGATGACTCGCTTCTTACAGTTAGTCGCGAGCGAACCGGAAGTCGCGAAGGTTCCCATCATGGTGGACTCCTCGAAATGGGAGGTCATCGAGGCCGGCCTGAAGTGTCTCCAGGGCAAAGGCATCGTGAATTCAATTTCCATGAAAGAAGGCGAGGATAAATTCCGCCAGCATGCGGCGACCATTTTGAAGTACGGCGCCGCGGTGGTCGTCATGGCCTTCGACGAGCAAGGTCAGGCGGCAACTTACGAAGACAAGATCCGCGTCTGCGAGCGCGCCTACCGCATTTTGGTCGATGAGGTCGGGTTTCCACCGGAAGACATTATCTTCGATCCCAACATCCTCACCGTTGCCACCGGCATGGAAGAGCACAACAACTACGCGGTCGACTATATAAACGCGACTCGTTGGATCAAGGCCAACCTGCCGTTCGCGAAAGTGAGCGGTGGCGTCTCCAACATCTCGTTCAGTTTTCGTGGCAATAACATCGTTCGCGAAGCGATTCATTCAGCGTTTCTCTATCACGCCATCGCCGCCGGTATGGACATGGGCATTGTGAATGCCGGCATGCTCGAAGTTTATGAGGAGATCGAGCCCGAGCTTAAAGTGCTGGTTGAAGATGTGCTGCTGAACCGCCGTTCCGACGCTACCGAGCGTCTGGTGGAATATGGCGAAACTCTGAAGGGCGCCGGCAAGGTCACCACCGAAAAGAAAGCGGAAGAATGGCGCAACGGTACGGTCGAGGAACGTCTTGCGCATGGGTTGGTCAAAGGCATTGACACCTACATCGAGGCCGACGCCGAAGAAGCCCGCATCAAGTTGGGCCGTCCACTGGCGGTAATCGAAGGGCCGCTGATGGCGGGTATGGGCATCGTGGGTGATCTCTTTGGAGCAGGGAAGATGTTCCTGCCCCAGGTGGTTAAGTCAGCCCGAGTGATGAAGAAGGCTGTGGCACAGCTCACGCCATACATGGAAGCCGAGAAGGAAGCCAGGGCTGCGGCTGGCGAAGCGGTCAGGGCGCAGGGAAAAATCGTGCTGGCAACGGTCAAGGGCGACGTTCACGATATTGGCAAGAACATCGTTGGCGTCGTCCTCGCCTGCAACAACTATGAAGTAATCGATATGGGCGTGATGGTCCCCTGCGAAAAGATCCTGGAACGCGCTAAGGCAGTCAATGCGGACCTGATCGGACTCAGCGGGCTGATTACTCCTTCCTTGGACGAAATGGTGCATGTGGCCCGCGAAATGGAGCGCCAGGGCTTCAAATTGCCTCTGCTGATCGGTGGGGCCACAACCAGCCGGGCGCACACGGCGGTCAAAATTGCGCCGCACTACAGTGAGCCGGTGGTCCACATTGTTGACGCCAGCCGCGCCGTACCCGTCACCACCAGTCTTCTGAGCGACGACGGTAAGTCGGGATTTGTAGCACAACATCGAGCTGACTATGAAGCGGTCCGCAAGGCGCACTCTGCGCCTCGGCAAACAACCGTCTCTCTGGAGGTCGCCCGCTCCAGGCGGACTCCGATCACTTGGCGGGCCCAGGACCTTCCCTCACCGGCTGTCACTGGCGTGCGCGTGCTTGACAACTTTCCACTCGAAACCCTACGCCAATTCATCGATTGGTCACCGTTCTTTCACACCTGGGGCTTGAAAGGCATTTACCCGCGAATCCTGGAGCACGGGGAGCAAGGCGCGCAAGCGCGCCAGATATTCAAAGAAGGTAACGCGCTTCTGGATGTCATCATTGAAAAGAAGCTGATCGCGGCGAGGGGCGTGTATGGCTTGTTTCGCGCGAATGCGATGGGCGACGATGTCGAATTGTATGCCGACCAGAAACGCGAGCAAGCAATCGGACGCTTCTATTTCCTTCGCCAGCAAGCCAATAGAGAAGGCAGCGAGCCTTGCCGATCCCTCGCCGATTTCATTGCGCCAAAAGAAACCGGGTTACCCGATCATATCGGCGCTTTCGCGGTCACCAGCGGGATCGGCCTGAAAGAACTGTGCGACTGCTATAAGGCCAAGCACGACGACTACAACGCGATCATGGCAGAGGCTCTTGCCGATCGCCTGGCCGAAGCTTTTGCCGAGTGCCTGCATAAACGCGTCCGCGAGGAATGGGGCTACGGTTGTGCGGAGAACTTAAGCAACGAAGAGCTGATTCAGGAAAAATATCGCGGCATCCGGCCAGCCGCAGGATACCCGGCGTGCCCAGACCACACAGAGAAGGGAACTCTCTGGCATCTGCTCGATGTCGAAGCAAATACCGGAATGCAAATCACGGAGTCATTTGCCATGTGGCCGGGATCAAGCGTAAGCGGCCTCTACTTCGCCCATCCGGAATCGCGCTATTTCAGCCTGGGTAAGATCGACCGGGACCAGGTCGCCGACTACAGCCAGCGCAAAGGAATGAGCGTATCCGAAGTCGAACGTTGGCTGGGACAAAACCTGAACTACGATCCGGCGCAGTAGCAACGGGTCAAACATACCCTCCCCAAAACTCCGTCATCCCGACCGTAGCGAAGCGAGCGGAGTGGAGGGACCTGCATTCCTCCGCTTCCGGCGCTCATTCAGGCGACTAGTGGATTTTCATCACGTTGCCAGGGATGCGCTCCATCTGGCAGCGCACATTCAGCATCGGGAAGTCGGAACTGCAGAGCCAGGCTAATCTACGATAAACAATTGCGCTCCAACCGAGGTCCGGCTGCGATGCGGTGGATCGCCATCCCCCACTCGGTAGCTTTGGCCGGCTTTAAGCTGAAGGTGGGTCCCGTCGCCAATTTCGATGTCCAGAATCCCGCTGAGACATAAAGTGATGTGCCCCTTCGCGCACCAATGGTCGGCCAGATAACCCGGCGAATATTCAATCCTTCGAACCCTTATGTCGTCGAAGGTCTGTGTTCTCCACAGCGCGAATCCGGTTTCGCCGGCATGCCGGGTCGGAGCGATTTCGTTCCAGTCCGTGACGGACATGGACAGCGGTGTCATTTTCATGAGGGAAGTATAGAGTCTCGCGCCACGATTGACTTTGGTTAGGCGGTGGGATTCAGAGTCACACCGTATCATTTATGGCTTAATGTAATGTCCGATAACAGGTATTATGTAAAGTCGGCAAGAAGGGGATGCTGCTGGCTTAGGACTACACGCGAAACTTCACATCTTGTATCGCCCCAGGTCTTCGTCGTTCATGCCTTCCAGCAGCTTACGCAGTTCCTCGTCGGTGGATTTCGCCGATAAGTTCGCGGCCAGCTTGGAACTCTTAAGCACTTCGTCATCGACAAAGATGGGACAATCCACGCGCAGCGCCAGCGCCAGCGCGTCCGAGGGGCGCGAATCAATGCTGATCACGCGGCCTTCTTTTTCCAGCCAGATGACCGCGTAGAAGGTATCTTCTTTTAATTCGGTTACCACAACTTTATGAACCGCAGCTTCAAGTCCGGCCAGGACATTCTTGATCAGGTCATGAGTCATGGGCCGCGGCGTGGAAACTTTCTCAATCTCAAGCGCAATAGCATTGGCTTCATACACGCCCACCCAAATAGGCAGCACCGTATCGGTACCTGAATCTTTGAGGATCACAATCGGCATATTGGTTACTGGGTCCATCATCAGACCCCGGATTTTCATTTCTACTTCCATTGCGCCCCCGTAAAACCCTTATACCACCAATTCCCCTGCCAGGCTGTTCGGAAAACTGGAGGTGATTCGCACCGAGGTGTAGGCTCCCAGCGAGCAATTCCCGGTTCCGGTGAAGTTGACCACTTTGTTCTGCGTGGTCCGGCCCACCCACTGGCCTCGCGCCTCATTCCTACCTTCAACCATTACTTCAACAACTTGATTGATATGACGCAGGTTACGTTTCTTCTGGATGTCACGCTGTCTCTCCTGCATGCTGATCAGGCGACGTGATTTTTCGTCTTCTGACAACGCATCCAGCATGTGCAACGATGGCGTATTCGGGCGGGCAGAGTATTTGAAGCCGAAAATGGCATCGAACTGGCACTCGTACAGAAGCGACAGGGTTTCTTCGAACTCCGCCTCGGTTTCGCCGGGGAAGCCGATGATGATGTCGCTGGTAATGCTGATGTTCCGTTTCGCGGCCGTGATCCATGCGATGCGCTCCAGGTATTCTTCGCGGGTATAGAGACGCTGCATGGCCTCCAGCACGCGAGTCGACCCGCTTTGCACCGGAAGGTGTATGTGGTCGCAGAGCGCTGGGATCGCGTCCACCACTTCGACGATGTCGCGCGTGAATTCCCGTGGGTGAGATGTGGTGAAGCGTACACGGCGAATCCCAGCAACGCCGGCAACTCCGGCCAGCAGCTCGGCGAACGACATCTTCCCCGCCGGGTCTTTGTAGGAATTGACGATTTGTCCCAGCAGCTGAATTTCCGTATAACCCAGGTCCGCCATCTGCCGGGCTTCGGCTAGAACAGAATGCGACGTCCGGCTGCGCTCCTTGCCGCGGGTGAACGGCACCACGCAGTAAGCACAGAACTTGTCGCAGCCTTCGATGATGGTGATATATCCGCGGTAGGGGTTGGTGCGGGCGGTGAACTCGGTTTCAAAACACTCGTCAGTCTCGCGATCATCGAGTCCGGTCACGCGCGAGTTCCCTGCCTCGATTTGCACCAGCATCTGCGGTAAGTTCCGATACGAGGCCGAGCCGCAAACCATGGAGACATACGGCGCCCGCTCGAAAATCTTTTCGCCTTCCTGCTGGGCGACGCAACCCAGGACCCCAAACTTCTTGCCCTGCTTTTGCAGTTTCTTGTAGTCATTCAGGCGGTGGAATACCTTTTGTTCGGCCTTGTCGCGAATCGAACAGGTGTTGTAGAGGACCAGACCAGCCTCTTCCACGGTATTCACCTGCTGGTATCCTTCGGCAACCAGAGTCCCCACGACCTTCTCCGAGTCGTGCGCATTCATCTGACAGCCAAAAGTTTCCAGGTAAAAAGTCTTTGCCGCCTCACCCGCCATAGGGCCAGTATATGCGTTGTCTGACCGCGATCAAAACAGCTCGATGTGCGCAGCATGCCCTGGCGCGGAGGCCAAGCGCGTATCGCGACTGATTAACTTGGCACTAAGCTTTTCGGCCAATACCACATAAGCTGCATCGTAGGCCGACAAATTGTGCCGCAGTTGCCAGATCCGTGGCAGCAAAACAAAATGAGGATAGCGGGTCACGCGAAGATCCAGAAAATCCTGCATCGCCTGATCGGCGCGCTGCGACGAAATCACACCTTCCCGCGCCAGCCGGCGCAGCACCTGCGCGACCTCCAAATCCAGTAGATGTGGAGCGTGCAGAGACTCGTTCCGCGAGTAAATCCGTTGGTCGATTTGCCGGCCGACAGGGGTTTGCAGCAACCAGTCCACCGCTGCCGACGCATCCAGTACGATCACTGCGATTCTCGTTCCAATTGCACCCAGCGCGCGGTATCGATTTCTCCAACCGGCTCGCGCTTATGGAGACGCTCACGAAGTTCCGCCAGCGTAGGACGTTCTGCGATTTCCTTGATCTCCACCAGAAGATAGTCCGACAGTGACATGCCTGCCAAAGCGGCGCGAGCCTTCAGGGCGCGATGCAGTGCATCCGGCACATTACGGAGTTGGATCATCTTTGACATGTTAGTAGCATACTTTCATGTAGTGCACATGTCAATGTTATCCGACAAGTCCATCGATCCTTTGGCGCGGAAAATTCGCGGGTCCCAGGATGACAAAACAGGCATGGACTAGGGAATGCTTCGCTCCGGCCCTACTGGCGAAGCGGCGATTGGGAACCCCTCAAAAATGCCTTACTCGTTCGCGGGTGCTGCTTGCACTTGAGGTTTCCGTTCCAGGATTTCTGTCATGGAGCTCAAGTCTCTGGCCAGGCCTTCGCGCCATCTTGTGACCGCGTCCTGGGCCAGGGCTTCGATAGTTTGTCCGAACAGGACAAGACTGTCTGCGACTTTGGCCTTTACCAGCTGGGAAACGGAGGTCTCGATTCCCTTCTGGACCATTCCCAGACGGTTTTGAGCGTCGTCCAGATGGGCCTGCAATTCCTTGGCGTTGCGCGTGCCCAAGTCTTTGAGGACTATGTCCAGTGCGCTCTCGAGCTGTGTACGTGCTCCGGAAATGATGTCGCCAGCGACGCGGGTTAAGTGGGAATCCATTTCCGATTCCAGGCGATGGGCGGAGGCGTCGAGACTTGCCATGCGGGACGCGATGTTGGAGGTTTCGGCTTGGATGTCGGCCACTTCGGAAGCGACCGCCGCGTGTATCTGCTGCATTTCCTGGCGATAGGCTGTGTGATCGTCGCCTAAGCGAGTTTGCAGGACGCGGAAGAATTCTTCCCCGCGGCGTTCCAGGCGGATTCCTGCTTCCAGCAGTCGCTGCTCCATGCGCTCTTCGCCAGATTCAAAATGTTGTTGGACGGCGGCGGTGATTTCGCTGGAGAGGCCCTGCGCTCGCTCTTCTACCCCTTGCAGTTCGTGGGCGAGTTCGCTGCGGAATTGGTTACGCGCGTCGGTGATGCGCTGGCTGATGGCGGCTTTGGTAGCCTCCAATACGCTTTCTGCCTGAATGCGCGTCTTGTCCATGACTTGCGTGCCGAGTTCGTCGCGCAGGCGTATGGCGATTTTCTCCTCAACCTCCGGGGGAATATAGGACAACGAAATTTCGAACTGGCTGTGGCTGGATTCGCGCCGCTCCAGTCTTTGACGAATTTCGCTTACCGCCGCGTGCAGGGGCTCGACCAATTCTGCAATGACAGCGTGCAAGTCATTGATTGCGGAGGGGGACTTGGGCATCTCATGCACGTTGCTTGGCGCTGCCGAATCGATCAGCTGTGCCCAGTCTTCCGGGTATTGTTGCAGTCCCCAGAAGTTGGTCGGCTTTTCCAGCCTGACACCGAGCATCCAGCTGGTTTGCCCGTGATTCAGTGGCTGACAATCCACGATGTGGGCCATGGCCCAGTTGCCTTCTCTGGTCTGAAAGTGAACGGGGACGCCCGGATTCAGTTTGGCAGACGAGCGCATCGAGCAGCCGTGGGCGTTGACCACCAAGGTCTCGCACACTTCCGAAAAAGCGTGCGGCTCGGCCACGCTGGTGACCAGGATGGGGACATTCATCGGGATCCGGGAACTGCGGCGTAAAACCGAGGGATTCGGAGCGGCCATGATTACCTCTTGTTACCGTGTGCGCTCAGGTGTGGCGCACCGGCAAAGCTAAGGGTAGGGTAAGTTGGGCGCGAAATCTCGTTCCATTGGTATGGGTAATCCAATGTTATTGGGCCATTTGCAAATGGGGTCACCATCCCCGTGGACCCTGAACCTCGGTAATTGCCCTAGTCACTAAGTCCAGCCGAGTCAATCCGGCTTACAATGCTGGGCGTCACTGCCCGATTCATAAATCTGTTAAGGACTGATCCCCTATGGTTCCCCCTTCGTTCTGGAGTCGCCTTATTGAAAATCTTTGCCCCCACCGATTCTCCTGGCCACACACGGGTGGCCACGGACGCGACTACCAGGTCTGCCTGATCTGCGGATCGGTTTATGAATATGATTGCATTAACATGCGGCGCACGGGACGATTGCTGGCGTCGGTCAACGGGGAGTACGAAGTAGTGACTGGGAAACCCGTCGCCAGATAGTCTCATATTTGGTGGAAGGGCACGGCTTCAGCCTGTCCCAGATCCTGACCAATCGTCAGTTCTTCCCCTGCAGCATTGATCCCAGCAAAGCCGCCAGCTGGCTTTTTCGGCGGGCATCGGAAGAGTCTGTCGAAGTCATGGCGGCCAATTGCTGCGCCAGCAGCTTTACGGCATCATCTTGTCGCAAGTAGATCGTGTCCGCGGGTGGTACGAGTTCCCAACCCTGTTCGTCGCGGCGATGAAGTATCCAGCGTTGTTTCTGCTGGCGTTTTTTCGCATTTGACTGGGTGCCAGCCAAGGAGGCCGACTGTGTTACCAGTACATCCGCCCATCCCGCCGCGCCCTTCATCTTGACTCGTTCGACCTCAATCCTGTTGACCACCAGGATTGTGTCCGGAAGACCATAGATATTTCGTCCGCGCAGATTGTCGGCCATCTGGCTCATGGCATTGTTCACGCTTTCGGAAACTTCTTGTGTAGTCGGTTTTGCAGAATCAACTGTAATGAAGCGGGGAAACTGAACCGTCTCGGGCTGAAGTGCAACCGGCGGAGTTGGAGAGGGAGCAGGAACGTTGGTCCCCAGGCTGGTTGATTTCAGCACCGGAGTTTTTGCGTTGTTTGCCACGGCAGCCGTAGCCTGCTTCAGATAGCGATAAAAACGGGGACGTCCCCGCCGCTTCCAGTAATCCGAGTCGTAGGGCTCAACTCCTAATCCGGAACGGAGCGAACTGTAAAACGTGTGCCCAGTGGGACTGACGACAATGCCTACATGGCCTGGCCACACGATCAAGTCACCCGGTTGCGGCCGCGTGACCCGGCGAAAGTCAGTGATGCCGGCATATAGGTCCGACGATGGAACGTAAGTGTATGGGTAGCCGGCGCGTTCGTAGATGTCATGCACCAGGTGGGAGCAGTCCGCTTTGTCGGAGTAAAGATTTCGGGAATCGAGGGCCGCCGCAATGACCGCAAGTCCGTCATCTGACAGCAGCAGATTCTGCGGCACGCTTGCCATTCTTACCGTAGGCGTAACCGCGGCAGGTTTGCTCTGCTGAGCGGCGGAGATCGCGCCTCCCAACGCGCACAGCAAAATCAGAAATGCGTAACTTCGCTTGGCCCGCATGGTATCTCCCATTTTGATCCAGCTTCGCGGAGTGGCGCAGATTACCCCGGTACCCTGTCGTTCGACGAGTCTTTATTTGGATGCATTGCCACAGACAGGCGATGGCAATACAGAGGCAAGAATCTCCCTTCTAGATCGCTGAAAACGCATATGGTTCAGGTGCATGGATCGCAGCATGCCTTGCCTCTGAGTCCTTCAATCCCCTCACGCAGAATAATTGGCGTCATCCCCAGGGCTACCGGGTCTGCGATGAGCTACATCAGCCCGGTTCATTGAATTCCAGCGCCGGCATTCATTAGGCAAAAAGCCCTCCCTCATTCTATTCTGTAGGGCTCCATAACCAGGCAGTTGCTGAACTCTTACAGGAAATCTTACTGGAGGCGAAAGCATACCTACATGGCAAACATAAATACGAAAAAGGGTGTGATTGGAATTTTGACAGGTGGCGGTGACGTGCCGGGGCTGAACCCGGCGATTCGGGCAGTCACCATTCGGGCAATCCGCGAAGGCTATCAGGTGATCGGGTTCCGCCGCGGGTGGGGCGGACTGGTGGATCTTGTCCGCGAGAAAGATTATGACAATACCGACAACTTCCAGATACTTACGGAAGAAATTGTAAATCGCGCGGGACGAACCGGCGGAACCTTCCTGCACAGTTCGCGGACCAATCCCAGCAAGGTCAAAAAATCCAGTGTCCCGCAGCACCTGCAAAGTACGTACAACGCCGACCGGAACGATTTGACCCCTGAGGTGCTCAAGAACCTGGCATGGCTGGGAGTGGAGCATCTGATTCCCATCGGCGGCGATGACACCTTGAGCTATGGCGTGCGGCTGTATCAGGAGGGATTCAAGGTCGTCGCCATTCCCAAGACCATGGACAACGACGTGCCGGGTACCGACTACTGCATCGGGTTCAGTACCTGCGTAACCCGCACCATCCAGATGACCAACAGCCTGCGTACTTCCGCGGGATCGCATGAGCGTTTTTTAGTGCTGGAGGTTTTTGGGCGCTATGCGGGATTTACCGCCATGCTGCCGACCATGGCCGGCGCGGCCAACCGCTGCGTGATTCCCGAACACAAATTCAACATTGAACGATTGACCGAACTGTTAGTCTCCGATCGGGCCAAGAACCCAAGTAAGTATTCGGTTGTGCTGATTTCTGAAGGGGCCATGTTTGAAGGTGGCGAGATGGTATTTGAGCATGATGCCGCGGATGCTTTCGGGCACAAGAAACTGGGCGGCATCGGCGACCTGGTTTCTGAGCAACTGAAGCTGCATTCGGCAAAATATAACCACGGCAAGACAGTCGAGGTCATCAACCAGAAACTGGCTTACCTGGTGCGCTGCGGCGATCCCGATGCGATTGATTCGATCGTTCCCATGGCGTATGGAAACCTGGCCCTCGACTTACTGTTGAGCAAAGTTCATGGGCGCCTGGTGGTGCTGAAAAACGGCCGCTATGACAACATGCCGATTGATGTGGTGACTTCTTCCAAAAAGGTGGTGAATGTGAAGGAACACTACAACATCGACCGCTTGCGGCCGCATTATCACACCTTCGAGATGAAGCCGCTGTTTATTATGACCAGCGAGTCGGTCTAGAAAACTCCCCACCCTTTGCCTTGTTTCGGAGTCCGGCGCAAAGAGTGCGAAAAGGGTGGGGCATTCTGCTTGATTCCCTTCTCCGCCTACGAGGCTACCGGCATGGGTTGATTGCGGTCGGCGCGAAATCGCAATAGCGCCCCGATGTTTCCCGCGTTATCCAGTTCCGGGCTGTCCTTGACCAGGAACAGCTGGATGTCGCGGCGTATGGCCATAGGGATGATCGCGTCGCAAACATCGTCGAGCTCGAGGGCCGCGCGTCCGCACGCCGGACAATAGCGGACGATATGCGAATCGATGTACCCACAGCTGCTGCATTCCACGCCCCGGGCACGATAGTTTTCGGACATGATCAAGCTTTGCGCTTCGCCCATTTGCATGGCGCGAAGCACCCGGCGTAAGCCGGTGACTCCCCGGCGATGTCCGCGCGCGTTACTGATCACGTCCTTCACCAGCGCCTTCAGTTGCCCGGCTTGAGTTTGTTTCAGCACGGCCGATACATGGCTGAGAATCTGTTCGGGAGTGGCGTTGATGACGTCGATGGGAAAGTGGCCAAGCACACGCTGCCTGACGTAAGAGTGCAGTTGCGGCTCGAAATCAAACCAGTTCTTTTCCTGGCAGCCCACGATCAATTTTTCCCAGACGCCTTTTTCCATTCGGTCTTTGAGCACGAAAGCAAGATCGCGGAAGTGGTGCAGAACATCATCCGCAACCCGTCGCTCGGCGTGACCCGCGTCGTACCCGGCATAGCCATCGCTTTTGCCACGTCTGGTCAGGGGATGGAAAAAATCAATCTGTTCGGTCAACTCATCTTCCTTGCGTTGTTCATCGGAACGCAAGTCAAACAAGCGCGCACGCTGGCGGTCGAGCAAGACAATCCCCATCGGAGGCTGGCTGCCCAGGAGCGCGGCCATTGGCTTCAAGTGGAAGCGGCGATTCAGAAACAGCTGGGTGCCTGGTAACTGTGGGGGCAAGTCGAATTCGCGCCAGAATTTTTCCCGGCCATACGCAAAAACTGCCTTGGCTCGCGCCTGGTTGCCGTGCAGTTGCTCCGCTAAACGCATGATCCGGTCGAGATCGGTCCGCGCCCATTGGTCGTTGCCATTGGAGGCCAGTTGGCGGATCGCGCCTCGCACCAGGTCCTTGGCCAGAATCGCTTCCTCGCGATGCGACTTATCGCGAGGCGTCGTAGGTTGAAAGTAAAAGCTGATCGCGCAGTGTTCGTCCTCCTTGAAGCGAAACTGACTCAACTCACGTAAATGGTCACGAGTAATCATCACACCATCCTTTTCTGCGGCTAATTCCCAGCCCTCATAGGAAGCGGTTTCTCCCGTAAGTGGTTGGCCAGGGGAGGAGAACGGCGCAAGCGTTCGCGAACGGTGGTGATGGAGGAAAGCACCTCATCGGGTTTGCGATCGGTGATCGCGGCCACTTCTTCGATCCTGAATCCCTCAATCGCATGCAGGATAAACGCTTCGCGGTCGTGGCGGCTGACTCCGGTCATGCCGTATTGCACCAGCTTCATCATTTCGTCGGAATAGACCACATCCTCCGGGGTGGCTGCGCGCCGGTCCGGAATGATGGACTCCTCGGTGAAAGCTTCATCCGGCTGATGGAATTGGAGCTGAGGTTCGTCACTTGCCAGCTCATGTTTGCGCGGCAGGCGTTGCTCCAGATGAATGGATGTGCCGTCCTCGCCGGCGGACCCAATGTCGCGAATCACCCCGAGAGCGATGCGAAACAACCACGGCTCCAGTGTCATGCGCTCGGGTTTCTCTCCGTCTTCGCCTAGGGCGCGAGCTATGGTTTCATCGATGACTTCCTGCTTGGAGACCTCATTGCGCGGAATTTGCTCGGCAGCCTCGCGGAAGTAGATTTCGCGCTCCACAAATAGTTCGAGGCGGCTAAGATTTATGTTCACATAAGAGCGGATGTCTTCCAGCGAAATCGCTGGCACCTGAAGCGCGGCCAGGGTGGTCTCAAACGGGACCTGGGATTCGTGGCGGTTGGCGCCGGGACGGCGGCGTCCGCGCCATTTGTGGGAATTTCTCAACCCGTCCTTATGCCTGGCTACCTGATTTAACAGGTCCTCCGACGCAGCCTTGATGGCAGCCACCGCCGTGTCAGATGAACTTTGTGCCGCCATCTGGCCAGAAGGCAAGCGCAGATTCAGAGAGACAGTTGGGGTTTTGCGTGCCGAGTTTTCCTCAATGCTTCCCTTCAGATGCACCAGTTCCGGCCGGAAGACATGCAGCCGCTTGTTTAACTTCTCAATCAGGTGATTGATTTCTTTTTCCAGATCGGGAGTTTTGTGCACCCTGTAACTCATGTGGACGTTCATGTAGGCCTCGAGAGAGGGGAGCGGATCCCCTGAAGCTGTTTCGTCCTTACAAGCTGATTCTACACCCGTGGGAAAAAAGGCAAGCGGGAATCGCTAGAAATAAAAACAATGGAATGCATTACAGGAAATGCGGAGTGCTTCCTGGTAGAGCCAACGAGGCCACTGGATGTGCCGGAGCGTATAGACAGGATGACATACAGGGTTAGTTTTGAATGGGATGAGTGTGGTAGTAAACGGTCAGACAGCCACGGTGACCGACGTTTCGGTGCGAGACACTGGGCGGTACAACGTGTCGCGCTCGATCGGCTCGCGGCCCGCTTCTTTGATCAGGCGAACCAGTTCCTGACGGCGCATACCTTGCGGAGTTGTCGCTCCCGCGTCGTGATAGATCTTTTCTTCGACCACCGTGCCGTCCATATCATCCGCGCCAAAGCGCAGGGAAATCTGCGCAATCTTCGGCGTCATCATCTGCCAGTAGGATTTGATGTGCGGAAAATTGTCCAGCACCAGGCGGCTCACCGCAATTTGTTTAATGTCGAGCATGCCGGTGGTTTTCGGCAGGTGTTGGAGGGGCGTGTTGTCGGGGTGGAAGGCCAGGGGGATGAAGGTCTGGAAGCCTCCGGTTTCGTCCTGAAGGGCGCGCAGTTTCAGCAGGTGGTCAATGCGGTCTTCGTCATTTTCCACGTGACCGTACAGCATGGTCGCGTTCGATTTCAGGCCGATCTGATGAGCCAGCTTAGCAGTCTCCAGCCACTGGTCGCCGTCAATTTTGTGGTCGCAAATAATATGGCGGACGCGGTCGGCGAAAATTTCGGCTCCGCCTCCGGGAAGTGAATCCACCCCGGACGCCTTCATCTTTTCTAAAGTTTCCTTGATGGTCAGCTTGGCCCGCCTTGCCAGGTAAGCAACTTCGACCATCGTAAATGCTTTTAAATGAACCGTCGGGAACCGTTCCTTCAAGCCTGAAATTAAGTCCAAAAAATACTCGAACGGTAGATCAGGATGCAAACCTCCGACGATGTGAAACTCGGTGACCGCCTCGGTATAGCCCGAAGCTGCGGTTTGAAACGCTTCTTCCAACGCCATGGTGTAGGCCCCGGGCGTATCTTTCTTACGACCGAAAGCGCACAGCCGGCAGGCAGCGATGCATACATTGGTCGGATTCAAATGGCGATTGACGTTGAAGTAAGTCCTGTCTCCGTGCATCCGCTCACGGACATGGTTGGCCAGCCAGCCGAGCGCCAGAATGTCGGCGGTGCGGTAGAGCGCTAGGGCGTCTTGTTCGGTGAGGCGCTGATGCGCAAGCACTCTACGATGGATCGGATCCAGCCGCGGATCGTCGGTTTGGAATGCATGTGTGCCAGCCATCTCCTTGATCATATCGCAGATGCCAGTCACGGTTCGATGATGCGCTCTTGTTAGGGAGTCATTTCGCCAGCAACTGCTTCCACCGGTTCCAGGTGTCCTCCCGAGCCTGCTTGTTACCCGGACTGGCGTCAGGCGCTTCTCCGGCGCGCATAAAGCCATGGCCAGAATCTTTGTAGGTCACCGGCTCGTAGGTTTTGCCTGCGGCCTTCATGGCTTGCTCAGTGTCAGGGATGGTCGCGCCAATACGGGCATCGTTTTCTGCGTAGAAGCCGTACACGGGAGCCTTGATGCGCGGCAGGTCGGCTTTGTCGGGCGGGCTTCCGTAAAACACGAATGCGGCGGACAGATCGGCGCGGTTGGTGGCGAAGCGAAAGCTTTGACCTCCGCCCCAGCAGAAACCGGCAACGTAGAGCTTGCCATTGGAGGCTGGGAGCTTCAGGCCGTAGTCGGCGGCGGCATTCAAGTCTGCGGTTACTTCATCCGGATTCAGCGCGCGCACCGCTTCCAACTCCTTGCCATCGGCAAAGGAATCGGTTCGTCCACCGTTCGGGCCTTTGCCGGAAAGCAGGTCGGGAGCGACTACGATGTAGCCTGCCTCAGCCAATTGGTCCGATAAATCCTGGACCCAGTCGGTCATGCCGAAGACTTCGTGGATGACCAGAACCACGGGACGCTTGTCTTTGGACTCGGGGTAAACGACGAACGTTTCAATGGTAGCGCCGCCGGCCTTCACGCCTACCCACTCACGATGGCGGGGAGACTTGTCCAACCGTTGGCGCGCCCAGGTCTGGGCCAGGAGAGAAGGAGTCAGTGCGAGTAACAGAATCAGAGAGAACCGTTTCATGAGAATTCCTCGAGATCGCGGAAATATTTTACGACGGATCAGGCAAGATCGGGGAGGTTTGAAGCCACAGCCGAACTCTATTAACTCAAAGCAGGCTCTTGCCAGTTGATTTGCTCGAGCCGGCCAACCACGAAGACCCACGAAGCCGTACCCAGCACTCCAACCATCGCGGTAACAGCAAAAGCCCAGAAGAAACCTCCGGTTGCGTCGACCAATTCCCCGGCTATGATGGGGCCGAGTATGCCGGCGAAGTTTCCCATGAAGTTCTGAATGCCTGTCCACTTGCCCGATGCGTTGGGGCCGGCCAGGGTTTGCGCGATGGTCCAGGTTTGAGAGTTGGAAAAACCAAAACCTACGCCAGCCAGGAATAAAAACAGCAGGGCAAATTGTTCACGTGCCAGCACGCAAGCGATCAGGCACAGTCCGCACAGAAGTTGACCAGCCGCCATGATGGTCTTGCGGACCAGCGTCACAGTCGCTCCCGCGCTGATCCAGTAATCCGAGAACCAGCCAGCCACGGGCGATATGGCCGCTGCGATCACATAGACGAAGCCCACCGCGGCTACCTTGCTCAGGGCAAAGCCTCGCTCCTGTACGAGGTACGTGGGCAACCAATTAATCATGAAGTACAGGAGGAAATTCAAAGTGAATAAGCCAACGCAGGTGCCCCACAGCGAGCGCTGCGCCAGAAGTTTCCAGATGGGAGGAGAGTCTTCGCGGGACGAATGGGCCAGCCCCGGGCCTCGGGGCATCCAGATGAACCAGGGCAGAAGCCAAAGGAGTGTTCCCAATCCCAACACGATAAAGAACGGACGCCATCCGAAACGGCCCATAAGAATCGCCCCGGCGAAGGTGCCGGCAGCCAAACCTCCCGGCTGGCCGATGGCAATGATGGAATTGGCCAGTCCACGGCGGTGTTCCGGGAAATGGCGGACGACGATCCTGGAATAACACGGGTAGGCAACCGACTCTCCCATGCCCAGCAGCAAGCGCAGCAGAAGAAAAGACGTAAGTCCATTGGCGATTCCCGTCAGCAGCGTGGCGACCGACCAGATGGCGAAGCCGATGGCCAGAACCCAATTCACATTGAAGCGGTCCGCCAGCCAACCGGAGAGAATCAAAAAGCATGCGTAGGTCCAGGAGAAAGCGGAGAACAAGACTCCAAGCTGGGAGGCGGAGAGTGCAAATTCATTCCTGAGCAGCGGCGCAGCCAGGGAAATGCTGCTGCGGTCTACATAGTTGATCAGCAGAGAAAAGCAGAGTAACGCCAGCACCATCCATAGCGCTGGCGTTAGATCCTTCCGCTCCGAAGTTGAGGTCATCGAAACAGTAGGCCGGCAAACTCTGTCAGATTCCGCCGCCAGACCATCCAGGTATGGGCGCCAGGAGTTTCAATATCAGTGTGGTTTATACCTTTGGCCTTGAGCCACTCGCGAAATTTGCGGTTAATGGTAATCAAGCTGTCGTCCGTACCGCAGGCTATCCACAATTGATGCAGTTGCTTATTGGCTTTGGCATCGAGATTGGGAAATTTGGGTTCAAAATCGCTCGCCTCCAGTCCTCCCGAGCTGAAGCCGCCCACCCAGGCAAATTGGTCGAGATGATTGAGTCCGCTCAACAGTGATTCCGCTCCACCCATGGAGAGCCCAGCGATTGCGCGGGCGTTGCGGTCTTTATCCACCCTGTAACCCGCTTCGACCTGGGGAATCACTTCGGTCCGCAAAACCTCGGTAAATCTGCTGAAGTTGGCATTGCGTATTTCGGTATGTGAGAAAGCGCCGAAGCCCAGCTTGAGGATTTCGGGCGCGCCATATCCCAACGGCATTACGACCAGCATTGGCTTGGCTTTCCCTTGGGCGATCAGGTTGTCCAGAATAATGTTTGCCCTGCCTACGGCGGTCCAGCCATCGGCAGAATCACTGAAGCCGTGCAACAAATACAGCACCGGATATTTCTTTTTAGCCGCCGCATCGTAGCCGGGCGGAGTGTAGACGTAAAAATCGCGGTCATCGCCGACTACTTTTGAATGGTAGAAGTGATGGTGAACTTCGCCATGAGGGACATCGTTCATTTCCCATGGAAGTGATGACGGGCCGGGGACGTGCACCACGTTGGACTGAAACAACAGATTCGGCTTGAGGAAATGGTTGGGGGGATCCAGAACGCTGGTGCCGTCCACAGAAAACAGATAGCCATAGAAGTCAGGTTCGAGCGCGCTGGTAGTGTAGCTCCAGACGCCTTGATCGTCCTTGGTCATGGCGGCCGGCTTTCCGCCTTCTAGAGTGACGGTCACGGCAGTTGCGTTCGGCATGCGCAACCGGAAAGTCACGGTGTTGTTCGAGTGAACTTCGGGAGAGACAATCGGTGGGGGGGCCTGGGCTAAACCGGCTCCGGAAATAATTGCGAGCAATAATACCCATTGCAAGAGACGAGTCATGGATCCTGTGCCTCAATTATGTTTTTAAACCAAACCCCGGCAGTATATGACACTCGGCAGTCACTTGGCCTGGAATCATTCCCCGAAGCGGGGGAAAGCAAGACCAACCGGCCCAAATTCCACCTCTCCTGAAAATGGTTTAAGCTACCGCCCATGAAGAAATTTGAAAGTCTGACCGACCAGGAAATAATAGCTTTGGCGATTTCGCTCGAGGAAGAAGACGAGCGGGTCTACGCCGACTTCGCCGAAGGCGTTCGGCAGGATTACCCCGCTTCCGCGACCTTGTTTGAGAGCATGCGAAAAGACGAGTCGGGCCACCGGCAGCGCTTGATCGAACTTTACCGCCAGCGCTTCGGCGAACACATCCCTCTCATTCGGCGGCAGGACGTACAGGGATTTGTGCAGCGTAAACCAGTATGGCTGATGCGGCCGCTGGGTCTGGACGTCATCCGTAAGAATGCCAGCGCCATTGAAATTGAAACCCGGCATTTCTACGAGAAAGCAGCGGCGCGATCGCAGGATGCCGGCACACGTCAGTTACTGGACGATCTCGCCAACGAAGAACGCACCCATGAGAAGCATGCCGAGGAGTTGGACAAAACAATTCTGCCCAAGAGCGTGAAAGAGGAAGAAGAGCAGGCACAACGGCGGCTATTCGTTTTACAGATTGTGCAACCGGGATTGGCAGGGCTGATGGACGGATCGGTTTCGACGCTGGCCCCGGTTTTCGCCGCCGCGTTTGCCACCAAAAATAGCTGGGATGCGTTTCTGGTTGGGCTGGCCGCTTCCGCGGGAGCGGGGATCAGTATGGGGTTTGCGGAGGCGCTTTCCGACGATGGCAGCCTAACCGGTCGTGGCCATCCCTGGATTCGCGGTATCATCTGCGGGGCCATGACCGCCATCGGCGGAATCGGGCATACACTTCCCTTCCTCATTCATGATTTCCGGCTGGCTATGATAGTGGCTGGGCTGGTAGTTGTGGCGGAACTGGCGATCATTACCTGGATTCGACACCGCTATATGGACACCCCTACTTTTTCGGCGGCGTTGCAAGTAGGACTCGGGGGAGTGCTGGTGTTCCTTACTGGCGCACTGATTGGGAGTTCATGAGCGTTCTCAGTGCTTGATCAGCAAGTCTCCGGCCAAGAAGACGAAGAAAACCACCGAGATCACTCCATTCATGGTGAAGAATGCGGTGTTCAGCTTACTGAGGTCTTGGCTCGAAACCAGTGAGTGTTCGTAAAGCAGAACAGTCGCGACCACGGCGACTCCGATGGCTGCAAGTTTGCCGAGTCCAAATGCGGATAGCAGGATCACTAGAAGAACCAGCATGGTGGCGTGAAAGAGTCGAGCCAGCCAGAGCGCACGAGAGATCCCCCAATGTCGCGGGATAGAATGCAGGCCGGCTTGCTGGTCAAATTCATAATCCTGACACGCGTAAAGCACATCGAACCCGGCTACCCAAAACATGACCGCCGCGGTAAGCAGCAAAATATGCGGATCCAGAGAACCACGAACCGCAATCCAGGCGGCGGCCGGCGCGATCCCTAAGGAAAACCCCAGGACTAAGTGAGACCAGCGCGTAAACCGCTTGGTGTAGGAATAGAGCAAAACCACCAAAAGAGCGATCGGAGAAAGAAGCAGGGTCAGCCGGTTCAGCCGCCAGGCAGCAAGAATGAATACCGCGCACGATACCATGACAAAGGAACTTACGAATTCTTTGCTGAGCGTTCCTGCGGGCAGAGCTCGCGACTGTGTGCGAGGATTAGCAGCGTCAATCGCGGTATCAGCCAGGCGGTTAAAAGCCATCGCCGCCGAGCGCGCAGCTACCATGGCGACGACGATCCACCCCAGTTGCCGCCACCCGGGAATCCCTCCAGCCGCCAGGAATGCGCCGCACAAAGCAAATGGGAGCGCAAAAATCGAGTGCTCCCATTTGATCATTTCCAGCGTGGTGCGCAAGTCTCGGAAAAAAGCCACGCCTTGATTGTAAATGAGCTATTTCTTCTCCGCGGCCCCGACCATCAGGTGATCCTCTACACTGAACACGTTGGGCACCGACTTGGCTTGAATGACCGCCAGATTCTTGTCTCCTTGGCTGTCGACTACCCCATAAAGCGATACGTGCCCGTTATCGACCACGATGCGGATCGGCTTCTGCGGATCCGAGGCATAACGGCTGAGAACGGTGTTGCCATAGATGGCGCGAGCCACGCGGATACGAAGGTCGTCGTCAAAGTTAGAGGTGGGCAACACTTCAATATTGTCGACGACATCTTTTACTCCCGGCATGGTCGATGCGGTGGCGATGGCGGAGTCGCGGCTGGGGTAGTCGCGTACTTGGCCGCCAATCGTAGCTACACCGTCTTTCACATCCAGAGTCAGATTGTTGAACAGAATTCCATAGCCCACACGGTCGTAGCGAAGTTTGTCCGCAAGTTTCTCCCTCAGTTCTGCATCCGGCATGGTAGTGGAAATCTCGATGTGATTGCGGACGCCATTGACGTGCTGGACCTTGCCCACCTTCTTTCCGACATCCATTTTGTCGATCAGCACTTTGAGCGAACCTTCCAGAGTAACTATGCTGTCCTCGGTGCTCGCTGTGAGGCTCTTCCACTTGTCCTTCGAGTTCAAAAGTTTGGTCACGTCGTCCTGAATTTGCTGGTCATTTCTTCCTGAGCCAACCTTCTGCGCGATGGCTGGAAGCGCCAGAGCTATGGCTAGAAACAATCCCAAATACATCCGGCCCATGGTTCTCATTTTGCGATCCTCCGTTGTTGGGATTTGGCGTTGCGGCAACATTGAGATGCCTCATACGCACGCCTAATTTAACTACGACAGACGTCTTACGATGGATTTAACCGGAAATTGGTTTGCCAGCCGATGCAAGCAGGGGAACAAAGCGGACTCCTTCAAGGACGGTGACAACAGGGTTGCCAGCCTGCTTTCGTATCCATTGCAACTGCTGGGCTTCAGGGAGACCGACTGGCATGACCATTCGACCGCCTTCCGCGAGTTGATCAAACAAGGGCTTCGGTACGTCCGCCGCTGCGGCGGAGACAACAATGGCATGGAAGGGAGCGTATTGCGGCAGGCCTTGCGCACCGTCCCCGGCCGATACCGTCGCGTTGCCATATCCCAATCGTTGCAGAGTCATCCTGGACCTGCTAGCCAAGGATTCATGTAACTCGATGGAATAGACATGCCCGCAGAGTTCCGCCAGCAATGCGGTGAGATAACCGCTGCCGGTTCCGACTTCCAGCACAATTTCCGAGGGAGCCAGGTTTAAAGCTTCAAGCATGATGGCTACGATGTAGGGTTGGGAGATGGTTTGTTCGTTTCCGATGGGAAGTGGATGGTCCTCATAAGCCTGGTGCTGGAACTCAGGGGCGACGAATTCATGCCGGGGTACGCGCGACATGGCTTGCAGCACCCGTTCGTCGCGGATGCCCCGAGAGCGAAGTTGCGACTCAACCATGTGACGGCGGGCCGCGGCTAACGAATCAGTCTCCATCGCCTTTGAGCATACCGAAATAGGGCCAAGCAGAAGAAGTGCTACTTTTTCCGCTGGCGTACTCGGACATCAAAGCTGACCACGCCGTTCTGGTCGCGCACCGCCAGAATCGAGAGGTTGCGCGAGACGTTGTATTCCATCTGGATGATCTGCTGCGAAGACTGGGCAACGTTGGTGCTATAGGTGAGAGTCAGTTTGTCGGTGACTTGCTGCTCGATCGTGACCTGCGGGCCGCGGGAGGCGGTGGTTTCAGTGCTCATCCCTTGGGGATCGATCTTGATGCGACTTCCCCCGAAAAGATTTTGCACGCGACTGCTGACGGTTGCATTCAGCGCCTGGGAGAGGATGGCATTGGAAGCTTCCTGTCCTAACACCGAATTGCCCTGTTGCTGGGCGGATTCTTCGCGCGTGCGCCCGAGGGCGAGAAGGCTAACGATGTCCGCTTCGGGCAGAGGTGGCTCCGAACGATATTGCAGTTTCAGCTTGTCGGGCGGACCATTCAGGCTGACGGTGATGTCGTAATCGCGCACACGCGTGGTCATTTGGAGATCGAGGAATGGCTGAATCCCGCTGGGACCGCGAAAACTGACTTCACCGCGCTCCAGATGATACTTGGTCCCATTGAAATAGATTTCGCCTTCCGTGATATCCGCGCGCCCCAACAAAGTTGGCTTCGCAGCTGTCCCACGAAGCTGTACGTCCGCATTTCCAGACAGACGCAAAATGGTGGTCTGCATCTGGAGTTCAGGGGTGGTCACGATGTGCACGTTGAGCCGTATGCTGTTCAGCAGCGGGTCGGTTTGGGACAGCGTCGCGCTACGGCCGCTACTGCCCAGGTAGCTGGCAAAGTCAAAATTCTGACTCATGGACAATCGGGTAATGGTCACATCGCCGGACAACATGGACGCGGTGTTGCTTCCGGCAAAGCGTAAATCCATGGTGGCGGTGGAGCTGATTCCTGGCGGATAACGCAGGCGGACGTCATCGCCGTGAACGGTTACGTCAAAATTGATTTGCCGGTTGCGGGTAGTGGCGTAACCCTGGAACTGTACATTGCCGCCGCCGGTTTGCGCGGTCAGGTTCTCGATCTGGATACGGTCCTGATTGAAGATAAGCACACCATTGATTCCGCTGAGAGCATTGGGAAGGTCAATATAGGCAATCGATCCATTGCGGATTTCAAATCGGCCTTGGGCGGCCGGATTCGCAGCCGTGCCGGTGACGTTCAGGTCGACGGTGACAATTCCCGAGGATGTGAAGTCGGGATCAAGACTCTCGATCAGCCGCAGGCTGACGCGCCCATGGGTGTGGAGATTCAGCTTGCGATCGCCTGTCAGTTCAATGGTCCCGTTCCCGGTAAGGTCCGTGCGCTCGCCAGTGAAGTGGAAGGGCTCGATGGTGAGCACCTGATCCGCGACGGCAAACCGGACCGGACCCTCATTGTGAATATTCACGTCGCCCACGCCCAGGATAATGTTGGAAAAATCTCCATTGATCCGTAGATCACGCGGGCGGCGCAGCGGGCCCTGGATGACCAGGTCGCCGTCATTCAGCGAATGACTGTTTACGTGTCCTTTGACATACATTCGCAGCAAGGGGTCGGCATTTACTTGCGTAAAATGAAGCTTAATGTTGCACGGCCAGTCGTTCCGCAAGCGAATCATGCCGTCGGTGGTCATTTGCGCTTGCTGATACTGGGAGTGGCCGGTAAGGTGAAGGTCCGCGCCTTGAGTCCTGGTTTCAAAAACGGAATTTCCCAGTTGCTGTCCGTTGACCACGACATCACGGAGCTTGACATTGGCATTGATGGCTGGTTCTTGCAGAGTGCCGTTGCCGGTCGCATGAAAATCGGAATGACCTTCGATCGCCAAGTTATAAGTTGAAGGCTTGGGGAAATTCGCGAGGTCGAGGTCCTTACCGGTGATGTCAAATTGAAAGGCTTGCGACGATAAGTTGTAGGATGCGAAACCGGTAATTCTCTGCCCTGCCTGGACGATGCTGATGTCCTGCAATGACGCCTGATTCTCGTTGAGTCGCAGCCCCGCGCGAATGCTTTGGATATCAAATCCATAAGCGTTGCCATGAGTGACTTCAGCATGGCCCTGCATGTTGGGTGCGGCTTTGGTGCCTGAGAAATCGGCATGCAGATCGACGGTTCCCCGCAACGGGTAGTTGTACCCGGCGAGGGTCAGCACTTCGGCCAGATCAGCCTGGTGGGCGTCAAGGTGACCACTCAGCGGACTATTGGGCTGCGGGAGCCCATTCTGCAATCCCAGGCTCAGGTCGAAACTTACTTCGGTAGCATCGTGGTGAATATTTCCGTTGCGGACAACCAGTGCCTTGGGAGTGAGCTGCAAGTCGGCCTTGAGTTCATCCCCATGGACCTTCTGCTCTGGGGCCCGGGCGCTGGCGGGAACGGTCAGTTCAAAATCGTTGGCGTGAACGTTGCCCATCAAACTGGGAGCGGAGAGCTTTCCGGAGACGGTTCCGTTGAACTCAGCCCGCCCGTCCAGGGTGAATGGGAGTTTCTGCGGACCGCCAAAAGCTGTCACTACCGGTCTGAGTTCGTCCAGGTCGCTGGTAGCAACGGACATGCGCAGGCTGGATTTCTGCGCAATCGCGCCGGTCGCGTGGAGCTGCGTAAACTGTGTGCTGGCGTCGAACTGTTCTACTTCCAATTCGTCCTGGGCGCCGTAGTAGGTGAAGCGGGCGTGTGCGTTGAGCGGCAGGCGATCATGAGGCGCCGGCTGAGGTGCAGCCACATCCACGGCGATTCTTACCTCCGCGTTGTGCAGTGAACCTTTCCAGCGGCTATCGATTGTGCCGGATGTTGCTCCATCCAGGCCAATGCGGTCTAGCGGGCGATGTGGATTGGAAACCGCCTCAGCAATTTCTGCGATGGATAGATTGCTCAGCCGCAGGCGCAGGCTGCCATCCTGCTGGGTTATTTTGTGCGTTTTTAGATCCGGAACTCCCGGCTGCCAATTAGCCACCACCAAATCTCCGGTCGCGCTTCCGCCCAGGAGACGGCCTTGCAGTTGAGACAGGCTCAGGCGATTTCTATCCGCAGAAAATTTTGTCGTAAAGCCGGCCTCGTGCAAGTCAATGTTGGAATCTCGCCAACTGAAGCCGTCCACAGTTAAGGTTCCGCTTGAGGAAAAGGTCTGCGACGACCACGAGCCCTCCCCCGATAGCTGTAATTTGCCTCCGCGTAAATTACGCTGTCGCGTCACGGCGGCCACCCGGGACAGGTCGAAGTTTGCCGTGTAGCTTCCCTCAACTTTAGGTTGAAGAAAATCTTGTAAATTGCCGCTGGCCTCGAGATGCGCTCCGCTGGACGCTGCTTTAAGGGACTTGAGTTCGATGCGGTTGTGTTCCACGCTAAAGTGGACTTCCGCGGTCCAGGCAATCGGTTGATACCCTTCAAACTTCACTTCGGCCCGGCCCAGCAGAATATTCGCATCATAACGGCGATGCAGAATGCTGTAGCTGGTGTCGGCTGAGAGGTCGTTGAGGGTAAACTCGACCGGCACTTCCTGATTGCCCAGCAGCAAAGTTCCGTGGCGTACATCGATGCGATTCACCGAAATGGAAAACAGCTCCTGCAATTGATTCAGTCCCTGCCCTGAATCGTCAGTCTTGGTGGTTGGCGCGGGCAAGTTGGTAGACCCGTCAGCGTAGATTTCCAGATGCAGCGTGGGATGGTCGACTACGATGTCGCGGAAACCAAGATCGCCATGGAACGCCGACCTTAACTTGAGATCGGCAACGAGGCGGTCTATGTGCAGGTACGGGGCCTCGCCGGGCTTTTCCAGACCATGGATGGTCAGATTGCGCAGATCGACCCGCAACTGAAAGGGAAAGATATTCAGGCTGCCGATTTCTGCTTTGCCCCCGGTGATGTGTTCCAACTGGGCAATCAGGCGACGGGTGACCATGCCGCGAAAGGAATCGGTGTTGATGTACCAAAGCAAAGCTCCGGCTAGAACTCCTCCACACAGGGCGAGGAGCAGGGCCATGTTCCCCACCTTGCGCCAGCGGGATTTTGGTACAGGCGTGCTCAACGGGATTGGCTCCCGTTGGGCGGGACAGGAACTTGCAAGCGAATCGTGGCGGAGTCATGCAGGTCTCGCAACAACTCCTGGAGAGCATCGTTGAGTTTTTGCTGGACCAGCAGTTCCCGGATCTTTGGCTCCACCTCGGCGAGCGGCGGTTCTTTTGCCCCCGACGCGCGAATTTTCGGGAGAAGAGTCTGCTGGTAGTAGTCCTCAACGCTTTTCTGGTCGACTTGCAGGGTGGGTGTGAGGCGCGTCTCGACCATGTGCAGGATTTCCAGTTGAGTGGCGATGTGCAGCTTTAATTCGTCTTCCGTAAAGCCATAGCTTGCCAGGAGATCATGCCATCCCTGCTCGGTCTCCGCCTGGGGAAATTGCTTGCGTACGTCTTGCACGCGGGCGCCCAGGGTCTGCTCATCCGGATGGTATTGGCGGTCTGAGGAATTTTCGGATGCCGGCGGTATCTGCTCCCGCAGGAGTTCCTGATCGATCAGGCGATTGAGCGCGGCTTTGCGATCATCCTCGGTAACCTGGTGTAGAGGCCTGCCGCCGGTCAGGGCCTCATAGGCTAGGGCATCGTCCCACTGGCTTTGCAGAATAATATGTCCGTTTACCGTGGCAACAATGCGGTCAATGACGTCGCCGGCTCTGGCGAAATTCAGCATGGCCAGCAGCAATGCGCCGACGAGTTGGATTTTGCGTGCCATTAGAAGGTCTGCCCGATACTAAAGAATACGTTGAAACGATGGGCGTGCTGGGGCACGAAGAACGTAGACCTGACGCGTCCTGGGTCATTGGGATCGAACGGATCGCTGGCATCACATCGCGCGCTAAACCCGGACGCGGGGTTATTGGCATCGGGACTGGTCTGACAACTGGGAAATGCCGGCGGGTTGAGGTTGTATCCGAAGTCAAACCGCACCGGCCCGATGGGAGTCTTGTAGCGAATCCCGACTCCAATCGCATGCGAGACATAAGAGTAGTCGCACTGGGTTGCCGTACTGTCCTGGAGGCAAAGCTGCGGATCTTTCTGCCGCCAGCGCAGCAGGTTGTGCAGCATGTCGTGTCCACTGATGAAGATGTTCCCGGCATCATGAAAAACCGCCAGGCTGAGATTGTCTCCCACGTAGGGAAGATTGAGTGGCGGAAGGCGCAATTCCAGGTTGTTGATAAACATAGCGCTGCCGGCGATGGGAAAACCAGAACTCGGATCGCGCGGGCCTGCTTGATTCAACCCGAACCCGCGGTGGGAGTTGCCCCCGCCGGCGAGCAGGAGTTCGGGAAGAGGAATGGTCGGCGCGCTCGAGGACTGGCCGGGGCGGACATAGACCGTGCCCGCGAAAGGTGATTCAATCCCTATGCGCGTGGAGCGCGCGAACACGAATTTCCGTTCACGCTGGCGATTCTTACCGAAAGCGTAGTAGGTCGAGTTCTGCGCAACCAGCCGGCTGAAATCTCGCTCCGAACCGAAATACTGGCTGGCGACTCCACCATCAATGGTGGTGTAGTTCCCTTTTGAGGGGTCGAGCGCATTATCTCTTTTGTCGCGGATGTAAGTGAACCCGGGTATGCCGACTCGCGCCGGTTGAGAAAGCAATGGCAGCAAAACCAGGCTGGTATTTTTCGGCAGGTTGGTCGCCTGCACCCGGCGGTAGGTAAAGCGGTATTCCATCGTGCTGATCCTGTCGAGATTCTGAACCAGCCGGACCGCGCCTTCCAGCCGTTGCGCAGTAAAGGTCGTCACGTCAACCGTGTTGTCGTAGGACAAGGAAAACGACAACTTCCAGTCCGGGCTGGTCAGCCAGCGGGGCGCTTCATACCCGAGCAAGGCCCGCTGTTGCAGGCGTCCAACGTTGGTCCGAAACGACAGGGTATGATTGCGGCCACCCACATTCAGCCGAGTCACTCCAAACGATACTCGAGGGCTGATGCCGGCTTCTCCCTGGGAGTTGTTGCCGCTGGGCTGGCCCGTTTGAAATTCGAGTCCTAAGCCATAATTGAACGTGTACCGCTTGGCTTCGGTAATGTTCACCAGGACATTCTTGTACTGCTCTGTCCCCCCGGGATTCTGAATCGCGGTATCCACCTGGCTGAAAATTCCCAAATCGTAGAGCCGCTGCTGCGTGTTCAAAATGTCGAGCTGACTTAACGGATCTGCCGGCTTGACCTGGATTTCACGGGTGGCCACCGAGCGCTTGGTATGCTGCAAGCCCGAAAGCAAGACGGTTCCTACCGATACTTGGTTGCCCTCGTGGATGGTGTAGGTCACGTCCATGGCGTTGGGATTGTCGGCAAGCGCTTTTGCCGACGCTTGAAAGGTGGCATCCGGAAATCCGTTGTTGAAGTAGTAGTTGAGGACATTGTCGCGGTCCTGGCTGATGTAGAGTTCGGAAAAGGGTTGGCCCTCGGTAGAGTTCAAGCGGGCCAGCAGAGTATCGGACGGTACAGCAATGTTGCCCAGAATGTTGAGCGCCGCAACGCGGGTTTGCGCACCTTCGTCGACGTGGATGGTAATGGCAAGCTCGTCGGTGCGCCCACGGTAGTCATCTTCCACATTCGAGGTGACCTTGACCTGGCGGAAGCCGTTCGAGCGATAAAGGTTCTCGATCGCGGAAAGGTCGTCGCTCAGTAACCTCTGGCTATAGCGGCCGCGGGAAAGAAATTTTTCCGCAACCTGGATTTGCATATGCGCCCGCAGCGCCTGCCCGTCGAAGTACTGATTCCCAGTGATTTCAACTTTCACCACTCTGTGTCTTGTCCCCGCGTCTATGTTGTAGGTGACCACCAATTCATTTTGCGCGTCGGGGCGGCGTCTCCTCTGGTATTCCACTTTGGCTTCAAAGTAACCTCGGCTCTGTAGGGAGTTGAGAATATTGCGCCGTCCTTCGTTGAGTAGATCGTCATCCAGGGCATTTTCCTGGAATACCGGGACCAACTTCTTAAGCTGGCTGCGTCGGAACTTGAACCCTGCGGTTTCGATACGAATCTTGGGGCCGGGAATTACTTCAAAGGCGTAGTCCACCCCATTGGTGCGAGGGTTATAGACCTGGCTGGAGATCCTGACCTGGGTCAGCCAGCGCTCTTGCTTCTGATATTTCTTGCGCAGGCGCTCCAAGGCGTTGGTCGTGCGCGCCACTGTGACTTCATCTCCGGGATGTATTTTCGCAATGTCCTGGATTTGCTGTGGCGTGAGGGTTTCATTGCCAATCACCGTGATCATTCCTACATGTGCAATCGGGCCGGGTTGGATATGAAACACCACGTCAATTTCCTGCGTCTCCCGATGCTCCGTTTCGGTTTCGATCACGACCGATCGGTAGTATCCGTTCTGCTGCATGAGCTGACGGACGATCTCGACCGCGCGATCGATCTTGTCGCGGGTGAACAATTCACCCAGGTTCAGCTTGGAAGCATTCACAATCTGTCCCGCAGAGGGGTGATTCGCATTGCCTTCGGCGCGTACGTCTCCGACGAAGTAGTTGGGTGTGGTGCGGAACGATAAAGCAACTTTGCCCTCGGCGGTGCGGTCGGCCTCGGCACGGATGTCGGCAAAACGCCCGGAGGTATGGAGGGCCTGGATACTCTCGCGGACCTTGCGGCGATCCAGCGGCTCGCCCACTTTTTGCGGGATGAGATCAAGGTAAGTTTTGGGCTCTCCCGGAAATACTACGTCCGGGAAACTGATTTCATTCACGATAAGGCCTTCGCTGCTGGAAGGCGCGGAAGGCTGAGGAGCCACCGGTGGCGGAGTCTGGGCATAGGTGAATAGCGAGACTAGTGTGGCCAACGCCAGCACCATCAGGGATTTGCCCCAAGCCCCCTTCAATCGCAGAAGTCTCCTTAGCTCAGGCAATTCGCCCTTTGTCGTCTGAAGGGCCCCAAGCGATTTTCGTTGCACGCTGTCCGGCAGATGTTGAGAGTCTATGATAAAGGTTGGAAAGCAGGAAATTGATGACCGCCGGGGAACTCTGGTAATGAATTTTGAAGGGGACGACAGGTATTCGCGGCAGGTCCTTTTTTCGGGAATCGGGCCTGCGGGACAGCGAAAACTGGCTGGCGCATGCGTGACCGTGGTCGGGTGCGGAGCGACTGGATCGGCGCTAGTTTCGCTGTTGGCGCGGGCAGGCGTCGGGACCCTGCGGATCATCGATCGCGACTATGTTGAGCCCACCAACCTGCAACGCCAGTCCTTGTTTGATGAAGCCGATGCTGCCGAGTCATTGCCTAAAGCCATTGCTGGAGCGCGAAAGATTGCGGCTTTCAATTCCCAGATTCTGGTTGAGCCTAGAGTCGCGGACCTGACTCCGGCGAACGTAGACGAGTTGCTGGCTCGCTCGCATCTGGTTCTCGACGGGACCGACAACTTTGAAACCCGCTACCTGGTGAACGATTGGGCGGTGAAGAATTCCCTTCCCTGGATTTATACCGCCGCGGTGGGAAGCTACGCCGCGACTTTGAATATCCTTCCCGGAAAAACCGCCTGCCTCACTTGCATCTTTCCTGATCCGCCGAATGGAATGGTTGAAACCTGCGAGACGGTAGGCATTCTGAACTCGGCCGTCAATCTTGGGGCCTCGATTGCGGCTACGGAGGCTCTGAAAATCCTGGTCGGGGACGAGGCTCGGTTGCGGCGGACGCTCCTCTCTTTTGATCTGTGGCGGAATGAACGCGCAGAGATTCATGCGGAAATCCCCCGTCCTTCCTGTCGCGCCTGCGGAATGCGCGACTTTATCCACCTGGCCGGTGAGGGACGGCCCCACATCACTTTGTGCGGACGCAATTCGGTGCAGATCCATGAGCAGCACCGGCCAATCAATCTGGTGGAACTGGGGGACAAGCTGCGTCCTCATGGGTCGGTGCGGCACAATGACTTCGTTTTGAAGTTCTGGCGGGAACCGTACGAGATGACGTTATTTCCCGACGGAAGGGCAATTATTAAAGGGACCACTGATACTGCCGTGGCTCGGAGCCTATACGCGCGGTTTGTGGGAAGCTAGTTCCAGGGTTCGAATCGGCTTGTTAACTTGCGCGACCGAAAAATGTTCAGCGCGCCTTTTCCCAGGCTCTGCGGTAGTCGTCGGCAGTGGTGCGATAGCAGGGTAGTTTGTTTTTGTCAGACTCGGCGGGTTTGCCTTTTGCTTCTCCTTCGGGCCAGGTCATGCTGATCAGGCTCTCGTCACAGCTCGGGTCTCGAGTCACCCGCAAGTTGAACTTTTTCGACGTGTTTACTCCCAGCTCCGTCAAGCGGCGTTGATAGGGGAGAAAAATGTAAACCAGCTTGATGAGCTGCGTGGTTTCGCGGTTGACTGCGCGCTCGGCTACAAAAGCTTCATAGTTGGAAAAGAAAGAACTCATCGGTAACGCCAAAGCCAGCTGGACCACGCGCAGCGGCACCACTTCCGTCTTCCCTGCCGGCAGGTCGGGAATTTCGGGGTGCTTGGGAATTGCGGTGCTGATAATCGGCACTGACGATTGTCCCGGTTGCGCTCCAGTGCCGGCGCCCCCAACTAGTCCGGCAACTGTTTCGCTGCCGTTACTCGAGGATGCGGAACCCTTTCCCGAGCCGCCCGCCCCCATACCTTCTGGTGAGCCGCCTGAAGTCTGCGAGCCGGTGCCGGACACCCCATTCCCGCTGCTTTGCCCTCCAGTGCCGACCGAAGGAGGCAGGGCCTGTGCACCCAAATCGGCGAATGAGGTTCCGCCATTGCCTCCTCCGCCGTGGCCCACTCGCGATGACGCGATCATGGGCGCAGGCGCGACGACCTCTGTTCCACCTCCAGGCACGGAGCCGTTGCCGGTTCCATGGCCATATCCGCCATGCGCGGGGAACGATCCCGCTGGCGCTGGAGGTACGGCCGACCCGCCTGCTAAACCGGGCCGGTTGCCGTTGCCGCCCCCAAGAGCGCCCGTTCCGGAAATCGAAGGCGATGGAGGAACCACTTGCGTTCCGCTCCCCCCGACGGAGTGACCTCCGTTCCCGCCGGAGCGGAAGCCATGTCCGCGAAGCGCAGGTGCAGGCGGCACCACTTGAGTTCCGGCACCGGCGAGAGAATTTCCTCTGCCTCCCGCCAAAACTAATCCGTGAGAAAGTGCAGGAGACGGCGCCACTACTTCCGGCCCGGTCCCGCCCCCCGAGGTCCCAAGGCCACCCGCGATAAAGGCACGTCCACGAATTGAGGGAGGCGGAGGCACCACGGCTGTCGCCAATGCGCCGAGACCACCCATGCCAAATCCCTGTGCCACGCGTGCGGGAACGCCCATCGCTCCACCTCCAGCCAATTCCGGCGATGGCGCGACCACGGCCGTCGGCAGGGTGAGTTCGCCACCCTGGCGAGATCCTCCGGCAATTTTCGGCGGCGGGGCAACGACGGATGCATCCGGAGCCCCGAACGCTCGCAGGGACAGATGACCTGCGCTTGGCGCTGGTCCGATGACCTTCGCGAAATCCGCTGGCAACACCAGTTGAGAACGTGCCGTCGCCGACAGAGGCACCGGGGGAAGCGTTGGGTTCGCGGAGGCAAATTCGGCTGGGCGTTTACCTCCACCGGCGTTTACCTCGGGAGCATCCACCGCAGGACGCCGCGTCTCCGCCGCTACCTTCAGCGAGGGCTGAACCGACCGCGCAGACCGCTTCTGAGTTGGTGCGGCGTGCTGACGTCCTTCGCGTGCAGGGAAGGCTTCCTTGGGTGCGGGGTAAGTGAGCTGGTAATGGCGCTGCGCCATCTGGACGTGACGGAACGGAAACCGCACCGAATCCCATTGCATGGATAAAGTCCACAACACCAGCAGCAGAGGCGTTGCCGCGAGGTGCCATGCCATGGATTCCACCAACACTGGCCAGCGCACCCCGGTACGTACATAGAGATTCCGGCGGCAGTGGATTGGCTGCGAAGCCAGAAAAAGAGGCGGCTCCTTGCGGCGCAAAATGAGGGCCAGAAGATTGCCCCAGAAAACGCGGTAGGCGGGCTCCCCCTCTATGAGCAGTTGCAGGCAAGGCTCGACCTCAGCATAGTTTTCTGGCTGAGGTCTTCGAAGGGCCAATCCCTGGGTCATGAGGGGCTCGCTGGCGAGGGAACGAAACTTGGTTTCATTATAGACGCTGACCGCCCGAATCCAGTGGTTTTTGCGCAAGAATTACTAGTACATGCCGAAGTGCAAAATCGCTTCACATCGGGGAATGACTTTACCTTCTATGAGCTACCTCGGTGACTCGGTTTACCACGATCCGTGATCCGGCTCACTGCCGGCAAAGGCCCCGGCGGATCAACCTAGGCTTAACAAGGAGGATTTATGAGCGCAGCAACCTCCGTAGTACGCAGCCCTGATGCGGCTCAAACCAATCCAGCCATGGAACGCTATCGGGGCGACTATAAAGCCACTGACGCGATCCTGGCATGGGCAGAAAACATTCGCTACGGAAGCATCTCAGGGGCTGGCCTTTTAGTTATCGCCACGCTGCTGGTTTACCAATCCATCCGTACCGAACGCAGCGGTTTTCCCATAGTCTCCGTGTCCCTTGTTGCTGGCAACGTCGCACTTGTGTTCGGGGCATACCTATGCAGCGCAATCCTCCGCAGGCTGGCAAAGCAACGCAGGGCCGCGCTTGATCTTGACGTTATTTCCTCACCGTTGCTCTCGGAAGGTGAGCGCACACAGATCCTGCAATTTCCGAATGCGAGGCTGTGGAAAGAAATCAATAGGCACGCGGCTTAGGCTTCATCCTGTTCTTTAAGTTTTGCGATTACGCCAAAGTCTTCCAAAGTTGTTACATCTCCCTTAACCTCCCCGTTTGTGGCCAACTCACGGAGCAGGCGGCGCATGATTTTTCCGCTGCGCGTCTTGGGAAGCGTATCGGTAAAGCGGATGTCGTCGGGCTTCGCCAGCGATCCGATTTCTTTAGCCACCCACTTTCTGAGTTCTTCTTTCAGTTCATTGGTAGGCTGCCGGCCGGTTTGCAAGGTGACAAAGGCGGATACTGCCTGCCCCTTGATCTCGTCTGGGCGCCCGACTACCGCGGCCTCGGCTACCGCTTCATGCGCGACCAATGCGGACTCCACTTCCATGGTGGACAAGCGATGCCCGGAAACATTCAGCACATCATCCACACGGCCCATGACCCAGAAGTAGCCCTCTTTATCTTTGCGCGCGCCGTCGCCGGTGAAATAGGCTCCAGGAATCTGCGACCAATATTGCTGCACATAGCGGTCGGGATCGCCATAAATCGTTCGCGCCATCCCTGGCCAAGGCTGCTTAAGAATCAAGAACCCGCCCGAACCATCCGGCACCGGCTTCCCTTCCATGTCCACAACTTCAGGGACGACTCCAGGAAAAGGCTTCGTGGCTGATCCGGGTTTGGTGGCAATCGCTCCCGGGATCGGTGTAAGCATCATGTGCCCAGTCTCGGTCTGCCACCAGGTATCGACGATGGGGCAGCGGTTCCCTCCGATCACTTCGCGGTACCACATCCAGGCCTCGGGGTTGATGGGTTCGCCGACTGTGCCCAGCAGGCGCAGGCTGCTCATATCATGCTTTTTGGGCCACTCGTCTCCCCACTTGATGAAGGTGCGAATCGCCGTCGGCGCCGTATAGAAGATGTTCACTTTGTGGCGCTCGATGATGTCCCAGAAACGGTCCGGGTTGGGAAAGTTAGGGGCTCCTTCGTAGATCAGGCTGGTAGCGCCGTTTTGCAGCGGGCCATAGACAATGTAGCTGTGCCCCGTAACCCAGCCGATATCGGCAGTGCACCAGTAGGTGTCTTCCTCTTTCAGATCGAACACCCATTTCGTGGTCAGATAAGTTCCTACGGAATACCCGCCGGTAGTGTGAACCAGCCCCTTTGGCTTTCCCGTTGTGCCTGATGTGTAAAGGATATAGAGCGGATGCTCGGCGTCCAGCGGTTCGGCCGGGCATTCGCCTGATGCCTGGGCCATCAGCTCGTGCCACCAATGGTCTCTACCCGGTTGCAGGTTGATGGCTGTGCCCGTGCGCTGGTAAATGATTACATGTTTCACGGATGGACAAGACTTCAGCGCCTCTTCCACTGCGGGAAACAGTTTGACTTCACTTCCGCGCCGGTACGAGCCATCTTGCGTGATCACTGCGGTGGCTTGCGAATCGTGAATGCGATCGACTAACGCGTTGGAGGAGAAGCCGCCAAACACGACTGAGTGCGTGGCTCCAATGCGCGCGCAAGCCAGCAGGGCGATTGGGAGCTCGGGCGTCATGCCCATGTAGATGGCGACGCGATCGCCTTTCCTGATTCCCAGCGACTTCAGCACATTCGCGAATTTTTGTACTTCGCGATGCAGTTGCTGATAGGTAAGAGTCCGAACTTCGCCGGGTTCGCTTTCCCAAATGATGGCCGCTTTGTTCTTGCGCCAGGTTTGTACGTGGCGGTCGAGACAGTTATACGAAAGGTTGAGCTGGCCACCGGGAAACCACTTTGCCCAGGGGCTTTTCCACTCCAGGACTTTGTCCCATTTCTTGAACCAGTGCAGTTCCTCGGCAATTTTGCCCCAGAATGTTTCCGGCTGCTCGACCGACTCGCGGTAGATACGCTCGTATTCGTCCAGGCTCTTGATATGTGCCTGGTTACGGAACTCTTCCGGACATTCAAACTTGCGCTGCTCTTGCAGGGTGGAATCAATATTGGTGCTGGGCGTTTCGGCCATGGGGTCGGTCCTCAGGATTGAGTGCTGATTTTACCGTGGCGATGGTGGGCGTGTCTTGGAAAGAGGCGGGTGAAGGTGGGCGGCTCAAAGCCTGTCCTGAGTTGGTCGAAGGCTCTGATTTTCGCTGGAGTGGCGTGTTTGCTTAATAAGTTGGTGATTGAGGCCGGATTCGAAAAATAGAGAACGTTCCGTTTCCTGTCCCCGCCCCACAATCAACAAAAGACGCCCGAGGCGAGCGCCTCAGTTTGAAAGCGCTTGTTTCGGGTTCCCCGGGCCGGCATGGAACGGCAACTGAGAATCGAGCCATGTGTCCAGTTCACGTTGGTTCTCTGCGCTGCTGCATTTGAAACTGAGCCCTGTCTTTCCATGTCTGTCGTCCCAAACCACGGTTCCCGCCGCCCGAATCGCTAATTCGACACCCCGCAAGAAAATAGTCGTCTGCACTTCTTCGCCAGGTTTGAAGGCCGAGGGAGCGTTGAGGGCAATGCCGCTGCTGCTTATGTTGATGCTAGTGCCCCTGACTTCTATTCCGGAGCTAGGCTTTGTGAGCAGGACCGGAACTTCGATAGCGCATCTAAAATACCGCCTACGTTCCCGAACCATGCGTTCGTACGCCGCATAGAGCGCTCGCCTTATCTGCTGAGCCTCCAATGGACGCTCCAGGAGAAGGTCTGCGCCGTTCTCGAGAATTTTATGCCCTTGTACTCTATCGCTCGCAACCGCGAAGACTACCGTATTCTCATTGGAGCGGCTCTGGCGAACGGCAGTAAGAACTGCCATCGCGTTCGGGACCAGGTCAAAGTCGAGCAGCACTCCTTCGTACTTCGCTACACTCAACTCATCCGGAATTCCGCTGTTTCCTGTACTGGTCTGGGCTTCGATGCCGACTTCTCTGGCGATTTCCGAGAAGTTCTTAGTGAGCCATGGGTCAGAAGACACCATGAGTGCTCGCATTGCATTATCCACAAGTGAGTCCCCCAGTTTTCCAATATTGTTACGACCATCCCGTGGCAGCTCTCTAGCAGTCACCTTAACCTGAAATTACGGCCCGCTGTGGGGCGATTCATGAGTTGTTCGGTTTTCGTAACAACTGAAACCGCAAGGGAGGGTGGCTGCGCATTTAGAACCAGGTCAAGAAAACCACCACCGAAAAGTGAGCCGGCTCCCGCTACCATCAACTGCGAGCCAATCAAAAGGAACGGCAGTGGCTCATGGCGCGGGACGCCCTAGTCCGCTAAAGAACATGTCCGCCAATATATAGGGGAGGGACGCTCGGGTCAGTTTTCGGAGAAGTTGAGTTCGCCAAACGCCGGGCGCCCACATGGAGTTAACTCGCGAATCTGACTTTCGTTGCCACCGCCACCAATCCAGCTACCACTACCAGCAGGAAAGCAACTGAATAGATGTAGTACGCGATCCGCAGCTTGGGCCAAAGCCACATGGGAAGCTGGTCCGCAAGTTTATCGAAGAAGGTTTCATTCAGGCGTGGCGGGAGGATGGCTTCTTCGGACTCAGGCTTCCAGTTGGATGCAATCCACGTGGCACGCAGGTTGGAGAGCAGCAATGCAGTTAGAATGATACGAACTACGCTAAAAGGGGCGATGATTGTGTCGACGAAGTACATGACAAAAACTACCGCAGCGGCATAACGGCTCCGTTCGCGCACCCCCACTCCTCCCAGATAATAGAACAGGAAAACCGCGGCCCCGGTGATAGCCTGGCCGGAGAAGACCAAGAACCCCAGCGAGATGAGTGATACCACGGTGCAGACCCAGTACCCCTGGGTTCCGAGGTAATCAACATCCGTGCCAGTTTGGATCGATGGCCAGAACAACGCTTTGAGGCGGCTCTCACTTTTCGGCGTGGATTCGGAGAGATTCAGGGTTTCCATGGCGTGGAATTAGAGCCCAGATGTGTGGCGAAGTCTAGCAAAATCAAGAAATCAACCTTCCCACAATCTTCCGCCCAGGCCGCAAAGGGATGGGGCATCCACCGTGTTTTCACTTTTCAATAAAACCAGGTTCAATATCCGGTGGAAGGATGGGCCACCCCCAATCACACGGAAGTGCAGAGGATCGGAGCGTGATTGCCAGGTGCTTACTCAAGCCGTGTGCTGCTTGCACGAGTCGTAGATTTGCATGATCAGTTCCATGTCGCGCAGGCCCTCTTCTCCCGGGGCTTTATTCTGCTTATTCTGCTGGATGCATTCCGCGAAGTGGTCGGCTTCGGCCACGAAATGAGCGGGGTCGGGCTCGGGAGACGACATTACAATCGGCGCTTCTCCGTTCAAGTCAGCGCGTAAAACAAGCCCGTTATAACTGAAGGCGTTTTCCACATTCAGTACGCCTTTGCTTCCGTGCACACGAAAATATCCGGACATATTGGCGCCGTAGGTGGAGTTACAACTGGCCACGACGCCGGAAGGAAACTTTATCGTCCAGGAAATATTTTCTTCGATGTCAGTGAAACGGCCATCCTGGTCAATCACCGATGAGTAGGCAGAAATCGCCGAAGGCTCTTCGTTGGTGAGATAGCGGCAAGCGTTGAGCGAGTAAATTCCGACATCCATCAGAGGCCCGCCGCCGGCCATTTTGTGATTGGTGCGCCATTCTCCTTTCCCAATATTGAATCCAAATGCGCTCTCGATGGCCTGCACCTTGCCCAGCTTGCCGTCGCGAATCAATTGCACAGCGCGCTGATTGACGGGCTCGAGGTGACAGCGGTAGCCGATCATCAATTTTTTGTTGGCGCTTTTCGATGCTGCGATCATTGCCCGCGCATCGTCAACCGTGGTGGACATGGGCTTTTCGCAGAGCACATGCTTGCCCGCCTTGGCGGCGCGGATGGAGTATTCCGCATGCATGCTGTTGGGCAGCGCAATGTAGACGGCGTCGATCTCCGGATTGTTGGCGATGGCGTCGTAGTTGTCGTAGCTGTAGATGCTGCTGGTGGGGATTCCATACTCGACGGCCATGCGCTCGGCCTTATCGCGATGCCCGCTGACCAGCGCGGTGACGCGCGACAATTTGCAGGAGTTCTTGATCGCGGGCATAAAGTGCTGCATGGAAATGCGTCCCAGCCCGACAATGCCATAGCGCACTTTGGCTGCCTCGGCCTGCGCATAGAGCTTAGGAACAAACTGTGCCCCGACTCCTACTGCCAGCAGACGATTGAAATCACGCCGCGTAAAGTTCATGGATGGATACCCGCCTCAGAAGATGTGTTGGTAACGCCGGGAGTCAGCCAACGATTCACAGCGATTTAGTCTATATCTTATTAACGAAGCCCCACCATCAACATCCAGTTTCAACCATTGTCCGTTTCGATTTTTAAGGTCCAGGCAAACTGACATGGCTGATGGGATGGATCCTGAAGGTTATCCGGGAAAGAAACAGCCACCCCCCGCGCTGAATCGTAGTTCCAGCGTAGCGATTCCGGATAACCGAGCAAGCGGATCACGGATCCGGCGCGTGGTTTCACGCTGGTGAGCCGCAATTCTTTTCCCGGCCATTGCTGGCTGAATGCATAAACCCAGCGGCGATCTTTGCTCCGCGTGTAGCGAATGGTATCGCCTTCTGACCACAGTACGCCATCCCGCGGACGGGTATTGTAGATTCCTTCTCCATTAATCTTGAGCCAAACACCCGTACCCCGGAGTTGGCGCTGGGCTTCGGGATGAAATTCGCCGCTGGCGCTGGGGCCGACTCCAACCATGAAACCTCCGCCTTTGGCTACCGAGTCCACCAGATTATGAACAATCCAAGCGGTCCCCTTGTGTTTGGCTGCGTCCGGTTCATAAGAAAAATCGGTGCCGAGCGGGTAAATCACAAACCATGGGGCGTCAGCGGTCTCCTTGCTTGCCGGAACCACCCGTTCGGGGGTGTAGTAATCACCGTAGTTGCCGATGCCGCGATCCCGGAACATGACATTGGGTTGGAGTTGACGGAGTTGCAGTATGGTCTTTCGCAACTCTGGCCAAAGTGACCGGCCGAGCCACATGTCCAGGCAAACCATGTCAATGGTGCCGTAGTTGGTGAGCAACTCGACCAGTTGCGCGCGATGGCGGACCATCATGCGGGCGGCCTGTTCTGGAGTGGGATCAGGCACTACTGCCCAGCTATCGCCAAGCTGTTTTTTCGCTCCATCCGTTTCCTGCGCGCTGGTGAGCTGAAGCGAAGACGGCACCTGCAAAGGGTGATAAACATAAGGACGAAAGTCCGCGTCATACCAATCCGGATGCGAGAAGTACAGGTCGATCTTGATCTCGCGTTTTTGGGCGGCATCGCATAGCTCTTTCACCACATCGCGGCGAAAGGGTGTTTCCATAATGCTATATGCGATGTCGCAGGATTCAATCGCCGGACCACCGGGGGCGGTCCAATTGGCGCGCTGCCGGACACGCGTTTTGGTGTCGAACATGGAGAAGCCTTCGTGGTGCTTGCTGGTGAAGGCAAACATCTTCATACCGCTCTCGTGAAATAAATCCATCCATTGATCCGCGTTGAAACCGCTTGGGTTCCAGGTTTTGTAGAGCTGGTTATATTCCTGGCGGTCGGAGAACGGCATGTTCAGAAAGGGCCATGATTCCCTGCCCCGATGCCAGATGGAGTAGATGCCCCAGTGAATCCGGACCCCGAACTTCATATCGCGGAAGGCTTCGTAGGCACTCTGCGGTGCGTTGTGATATTCCGGGACGGGAATTTCTTCGATGTACGGCGTACGGCGTCGCGCGCTTTCCGGGAGATGATGAGGCAAGGAATCCGCACCAAGCCGGGTCGACGAGGCGAGAGCAAGCGCTGCGCTGGAAAATAAAAAATCTCTTCGATTCATAGTTCGATCCGAAACAACCCTCTCGCACGCCATCCCGACCACAAGGACGATCGTATCGGCTGGCAAACGAGAAAAGTATAATCGATTGGCCAGTAGCATTCGCGAAGCATCGATTTCAAAAGTCAACGACCGTATGATTGCACTACAAAGCCCTACCCTTCCCGGAGTGCTTGACCTTGCAGGCATGAATTACATCTTTCGAGCCTCGGAGACGTTCCTCTGAGCTAGGAGGTGGCCCACGTCTGCATTTCAACAGTAAATCCCCTGGGTGGCCTGCATCTCGCGATTTTCGATATGCGAGAACCCGAGCATCTCCACAAATGCTGAACGCAGCCACGGAAAGGTTTTGTTCTACGAGAGAGGTCCCACCCGTTCGACTTCGCTCAGGGCAGGCCATTTGCCAAAAGCAGGCAAACATGGGCCATCCCCAGATTGAAAATGAGTGATCTTTTCGAGAGTTATACCCTTGCGCGAGGTGGGCCAGCCGCCGGCAAGTTAGAACCTGTTATGCTCATTTTCTATTTTCGGAGGACAGATGAAATCATTCTTCGTTTTTCTTGCAGTTCTGGCTGCGCCGTTGTGGATGAGCGCGGGTTCTAAGAACCTGACAGTGACGAACATCGCGCATGCCGGATTCCTTCTCACAGATGGCAGCAAGAAGGTTCTCATTGATGCGCTAACTATACCCAATCCGGTTTGGAAGTACGAGTCTGCCTCGCCGGAATTGCGGCACAAGATGGAGACAGGTCAGCCTCCCTTCGACGGGATCGACCTGTTGCTTATCAGCCATGCGCACGGCGATCATTTCTCAGCGCCGCTGGTGCTGAGCTTTCTGCTTCGAAATCCGAAGACCATGCTCCTGACCACGCCGGAGGTTCGGGACAACATGAAGGCGTCGGCGCAAGATTTCCTCAAGGTTGCAGCACAGGTTGTGGCGCCGGAGGTGGAGTGGAAGCACCGCGCGACTCGTGAAATTGCGGGAATTCAGGTTGAGATTTCCCGACTGGATCACGGTACCGTGGAACATCCGTCTGTGCTCTATTCGTTTCTGTTCGTACTGGGCGGCAAGAAGGTTCTTTGCGCCACAGGCACCCACGGAGACAAGCCGGAGGAGTATAGGGAGTTGGGCTGGGCCAAGCGCGGCATTGGTGTTGCATTTCTCAGTCCGTTGATGGTGCGGTTCGATGCGAAAAACCAGGCGAGCTTCAACCGTGACGGTCTTCAAATGGTGATGGAATTGATCGCTCCCGCGTCCATTGTCATCGCCCATATTGGGCCAGACGAAAAGGCGCAAATCGAGAAACTCCTGCCGCAACTGCAGAAGGAGTGTCCGGGATTGGTTTTCATGACCAAGGAACTGGAGAGCCGGGCGTTTTAGGCGGTCAGCCGATCAGGTTAATCGCTGGCGGGTGGGCCACATCTGAACAAGAAGAGTAAGTCCCTTGGGGTGGCCTACATCTCGCGGGGTTCGAGATGTAGGGCCCATCCAGGTTCACAACTGTGTACGGCGAATACATCGGGAAGGATTTGTACTTTGAGCCGGCTCCCAGCTTTCGAAAACCGCGAAAGCTGGGCACGCCAAGATTGAAGTTGATTGATCCTTTCCAGAGTTATACTTCCCGCGAGATGTGTCCCACCCACCCAACGCTTCCTGACGTAGCATATCCTGTCGGGAAAACAGTCTGGAAATTTTTCTATGGGGCGATATCCAAAACAAATGCCGTAAGTTGGCCTTACCAAGACAAAGGCGAAATAACGGCACTGCAACTAGCGCGTAGCCCATACAACTCATTTGCAAGTGCATTTACGCCCGAGTTCATGGAAGGAGGCGTGTGGACAATAGCCGTTACATAGCAATTTTCCGTCTCATTGGAGCGCTGGCAGTCACAATAGGGGTAGTGCAGCTTATTCTTTTTGGGGGGAGTGAATACTTCAGAACTTTGCTCTATAGCAAATGGGTTGCAATAGTTATTTTCAGTTCATTCTTGGTCACGTGCGGTGTAGGGGTTTGTTTTCGGAGGAAATTGGCGATTATAGTCTTGGATGGAGTACTCGTCATTGCTGCACTATTTTCTGTTATGAGTGGCATTTCCACAAGATCGATTGGATATATCGCATATTCAGGGTTTGGTGCATTAATACTTCTTCTGCCAGTTATTGCTACATTGAAGGGGTGGAGGGCATTGCGCTGAATGGATGGCTGATCTCCATACATGTTTTTGTTTCGCGACGATCAGAATCTTGCTGTGATTGGTCGTGTAGTGCACCCCTGTAGAACTGGACAGAGAAGTTAGTTGGGCTTGGGGCCTCCGCAGGAGGTGAGAATGTCGAGAAAGCCGAGAGTCCAGAGAACTCCAGAAGAGAAGTGGCAGATTGTGTTAGAAGTTCTGAAGAGCGGCAACGAGTCTGAGACCTGCCGCAAGTACGAGATCGCTCCCAATCTCTATTACCGATGGCGGGTGGGCCACATCTGAACAAGAAAAGTAAGTCCCTTGGCGTGGCCTACATCTCGGAGCGTTCGAGATGTAGGGCCCATCCAGGTTCACAACTGTGTACGGCGAATACATCGGGAAGGATTTGTACTTTGAGCCGGGTCCCAGCTTTCAAAAACCGCGAAATCTGGGGCACCCAAGATTGAAGTTGATTGATCCCTTCCGGAATTATACTTTCCGCGAGATGTGGCCCACCCGCCAGGCAAACATGGGCTACCCCAAGATTGAAAATGAGTGATCCTCTCCAGAGTTATACTTTTGCGAGATGTGGGCCAGCCCGCCAGTAAGCACTTGCCCGCAAGGGGCGAATTGTGGACCAGGTGGAGGAAACGGCGGTAACAACGCGCGGTCGAGATTAGATCAGATCGTAAATCACTTGCAGCAGTGCGGCGGTGTGTACCCGCTCGTTGCTGCGAGTGCAGGGAACTTCAATATAGGTATTGTCCCCGGCGCGTACGCTGTAACTTTTCCGACCGACAGCGCCAACAACGGCTTCAATGGCGGCAACTCAACGACCACGATCGACGCAAGTAACTTCGCAAATGCGGACCCGACCACGCAGACAGGGGTTGTCGTGCATGAATGGTTCCACCAAATGCAAATAAACAACAGTCCTCTATTTCGATTTAGGGCCTTTTTTAACCGACAGTCTGTTGAAGATGAAGCGAACGCGGCTGCCAAAGAAGCCATCCAGAAGTGCGGCCCAGGGTAACAGATTCTCAAGGAGGCGCACTCAGCACCGAAGCGGTGAGTAGCATAGTTAAGGGGAGGTGACAACTAATGTTTGGCTTCATGCACCTGTTTGCCTTGTTGATATATGGCGTCTGTGGTTTGTCGTTCGCACTCGGTGTAGTCGTTTTTGTTCTCAATTTCATTCGTCGGGGCGACCGGGACTATGAGGCACGATTCCCGTGGTGGGTCCGCTTGTCATTGTATCTTGCCGTGTTGGTAATTCTGCCAGTGGTCGTGCGTAGCGAGGGCGTATGGCCGAATGCTCCGTGGTGGGTAAAGTTATCTCTGGGTATCGTCGCATTTGCAATTCCTCCAGTTGGATTGATTGGCAGCCTATGGCTGGTCGCTTTCAGGAGAACGCACGAACGAATCAAATTGGGGAAAGGATTGCTCTTTGTTTCACTCATCCCTATTGTCCTTTGGATCGGCATATCAATTGACCCAAACTCAAGAGGGATCATCGACACTAAATCGATGATAGATTCGGCTACGCATCAGCAGAAATAGAAACAGGGCGTGTCGAGGATGGCGCATCCTCCAGCCGCAAACAACGGACAGGACTGTGACAACGCGTGTCAGCTGGCTAAAGCCATCAATAAGACTGGGGTTCAGTCCCTGAACAATCCCTGCACAATCGTGGGATGGTATGCCGCGTCAGCCGCCGTTGGTAGCTTTGGCGTCGTCGCAGCCAATGCTGGCGCAGTGGGTGAATGGGCAATAACAGAAGGCGTGAATTGGGGAACGCAGCAGTGGATCAAGCTTTTGTGGAAAGGAGCTCGGCCCGGTGCCGGAATCATTGCGGTTACCAAATCCTACGGAAAGTTGGCATGGAATACCAGCAAGTCCGCTTGCAACGCGATGCAGCCCTAACTCTTCAGTGGAGAGGAATGCGCTTTGAATTCGTAAAGTAAGGAGTCGGTATTCGAATAACCGTATGAGATGTCCTTCGTGCCAATCCGACGTGTCCTTCCAGGACCTAGCTCGACACCGATGCCCAAGCTGTACGACCAAGATTTACTTCTTAGATGAGTGGCACTGGTTACGTGGCCTGAGCTGTGGATTGTTGTCAGTTCTAACCATTAGCTACTGGTTTCCGCCGGACTTCGACCTCCTAAAGCTAATACTCTGGCTTTGTTCATGGTGGATGGTATCGATGGCATTGTTAATCGGATCACTCTTTGTCCCGCCTCCAAAGGTCGACTTGGTTCCAGCTCGTGGCCCGATTCGGCTAGATATATAAGAGGGGACTCAGACGTGTTTTCGTTCGATTCCAATACCGGGCGGCTCTCCCAGTACCAGTCCAATGTGAATGGACAAGCGGTAACCGGAGTTCTCAATTGGAACGCAAACGGAACGCTCGGCAGCCTGGCCATCACAGATCCTTTGAATAGCCAGAATGCTCACACTTGTACTTATTCACGGGTGGACCACATCTGAACAGGGAAAGTAAGTCGCTTGGGGTGGCCTACATCTCGCGGGGTTCGAGATGTAGGGCCCATCCAGGTTCACAACTGTGTACGGCGAGTACATCGGGAAGGATTTGTACTTCGAGCCGGGTCCCAGCTTTCGAAAAACGCGAAAGCTGGGCCACCCCAAGATTGAAGTTGATTGATCCCTTCCAGAGTTATACTTTTCCGCGAGATGTGGCCCACCCGCCGGAAGCCCGCGAAACTTTGATAGGGCCGCGAATTAGACGGTGACCGCGTGTGATTTGGTTGCGCGCGGTCACCCGACCCAAGGTCGAACCGCCAAGTCCCCAACCGCACACAAAGAAGCTCAGTAGCCACCCCCGTATCGTTCAGTTCACGGTCACAGTCACGGCACTCGAGAAGGCCCCACTGCTGTCCCAGCCCTTCACGGCGATGCGGTGGGGGCCGCTGGTCAACAGCGATATTTGAATGTCTACGGACTTGACCGAGCTTTGATACTTCAACTTGCCGTCGACATACACTTGAATGGCAGTGAATTTCAAATCGGTCGCGGCAGTCGCGACAACATGGGCCACCGGCGCTTGCTTTCCTTCGGTGGTTAACACGGCTCCATCTTGCGGAGAGCAGATCTTCACCGTGCGGCTTGCGGTGTTCGTGCAAGGCGCATCCGCAACCACGAAGGTGGTATCGCTAAACGGACCGAGATCATCCCAGGCCTTGGCAGTGACCCGGTGCTGGCCCGCGCTCAGTTGCAGATTTGTGTTCAAGAGGTCATCCGGCGTTTCGAATTTCAGTGTGCCATCGATGTAGATTTGCATTGCGTGAATGAGTCGGCTGTCGAGCGGCGTGGCGCGGATCTGAAATTTGCCAAAGCCAGGCGTGCGCGCACAGAGACTAAGTTCACGGAGTCCTGAGGGCGCTGAGCAAATGGGATTGGAGTCTGTACGGTTCAGCCAAACATCGGTCGTGCTAGGAATAAGGTTTCCGGTTCCGCGGGCGAAAGCCAGGTCGGCACGTCCGTCCTTATCGAAATCGCCCCACGTCATATCGAAGGCTCCATTCGCAAGTGACGTGGACCGAATTTGCAGGTAGCTTCCATCCGGCTGGCCCTTGGCGAATTGCAGAAAGTAACTGGCATTGGCGCTCGCATCGAGCGCTCGCATCACCGCAACGCCGTCTTTGATCCCGTCGCCGTCGAGATCGGATATGGTGAAGGCTTCAATACCCGATCCACCGCTTGCAGTGAAGGGCGTACCGGTCAAGACCGCTTTAGGTGATGCAAAGGTCCCGTCGCCATGGCTAACGAGCAGGAGTAAGGCACTCTGCTGGGGCGTCGAGGTTCCACCCAGAAGATAAACGTCTCGCTGGCTGTCCTGATTGCCGTCCACGATACCTAGTTTGTTTCCACCGCTGAAGTTGAAGTCTTTCTCTTTATGGAAAGAAAAGTGCCCCGTGCCATCGCCCTTTCCCACAACCAGAGCGGAGCCTGCGACATTGGTGCTTTCATTGTCGCATTTCGCCTGAGTGACAATGTCTGCCACTTTGTTCCCCGTGAAATCCGCTGCTACTGCGCGGCCAGCGAGGGCGCAGGTGACGCCGTTGCTGGTGAAGTTCACGTTGTCATTGACGACTTGGCCGGAGATGCCTCCCTGACCGTCTCCAAAATACACGATGACCTGATTGCGCGGAGTCGTGACTCCAACTGCAAGGTCAGGGTTGCCATCATGGTTGAAATCAGCTGACACAATCCAATTGCAGTTCCCAGGAAGTGTGAGTCCTTGCGTTACCGTGCCGTCGCCATTGCCCTGGTAGACGATCACGTCTTCATGACACCCGGCAACATCGACCCTGCCGTCGCGATCGAAATCCACCAGGGTCGCATCGAAGAGTCCGCCCTTGACGGAGAAGATGCGGTCTTTGTCAAACGTTCCGTTGCCGGCGTTCGGCAAAATCTGGAATTGAAGCTTGTCGTATATCAACAGATCTTGTTGGCCATCCGAGGTGAAATCGCCGCGCTCGACCTTTTCTCCGGGCACGGGATAGCTGCTCTTGGACCAGGTCAATTGGGCATTTGAAACGGAAGTTAAAGTGAGGAAGGAAAGTGCGAAGAAAAACAGGCAGCAGCGCATCTGCTCAACTCCAAGGCCTGATATCTGTTTGGGCCGCGACTTAGAAGAGCCGCCAGCGTGAGTTGGTTGCACGGGATTGCTTCCGGCGAGTCACAAATACACATTAATCCCTACATTGCTTGCAGACTAGGGAAGCTCTGAGCAACCAGCAAGTTTGAAGGCGGCAGGAGTTTCAGAACCCCGCAGGCCACGAATTGCTGCGGGATTGCCTGCAACCTTGCCGGAACCTGCCGTTCACTCGGATTGCAGAGATACTACGCCCTCGTCACCGCGGGTGGACCACATCTGAACAAGAAAAGTAAGTCCCTTGGAGTGGCCTACATCTCGCGGAGTTCGAGATGTAGGCCCATCCAGGTTCACAACTGTGTACGGCGAATACATCGGGAAGGATTTGTACTTCGAGCCGGGTCCCAGCTTTCGAAAAACGCGAAAGCTGGGCCACCCCAAGATTGAAGTTGATTGATCCTTTCCGGAGTTATACTTCCCGCTAGATGTGGCCCACCCGCCCGAGATTATCAGGAGAAAATCATGGAGCTTACACGGAAGGCGCTCGTTTTGTGGAACTCAGTTTTCTGGTTGCAGGCGTTTTCCGTCCTTCCATGCAGCGGTCAAATACAAAGCAAGTATGTTGATGCGAACCTGCCGCGAGGGCAGGCAAGAATCTTTGCATCTGGAGTTGTTTCCATGCCGCGCGGAGAAGGCTTCTATGAGGAGAGACCGGTGTTTTCTCCTGATTTCAAGGAAGTCTTTTTTGACTTGAATAACTACAAAGACAAAACATTCACAAGTCGCCACATGCGCTACGAAAATGGGAAGTGGACCAGTCCTGAACCAGCGTTTTTCACAAAATACAAAGGATTTCAGCCCACCATATCTGCCGACGGAAAGAGGTTGTTCTTTATCGCACCCCGTCCCCAAGACGACAAGAGGAGAAGCGTTTGGATGGTAGAGAGCCAATCCTCGGGATGGACGAACCCGATTCTGCTCGATTCACCCATTAATTCCTTCAGCGTTGGATTTGTCTGCCTGACCAAAAGCGACACGTTATATTTTTTCGCCATGGATCCTTCCGAACAAAAGGGGGTATACAGATCAAAGCTGGTGAAGGGGAGGTACAGTTCTGTTGAAGAGGTACCGTCTCTTCAGCCGACCAAAGATGTTCAGTTCGGCGATTTCTATGTGTCTCCGGATGAGAACTACATCATCATCTATTCGACTTTAGCGGGCAATTTAGGCCAGGGAGATCTATATATCACTTTTCAGACCGCCGATGGCGTTTGGGCAAAACCTCAAAACCTGGGAAATGAGGTGAACACCCCCAAGTATGATTTTGCCCCTAGCATCTCTCCGGATGGGAAGTTCCTGTTCTTCACGAGAGATGGTGACCGCGAGGGCGACATCTATTGGATCAGCTCGGAAATTATTAAGAAACTAAGACCTGAAGAAAAACACTAAAGACGAATTTGTAGTGCACCACTCTCAATCTCTTGAGCTTTTGATTTTGTTGTGGCGGCGTTTTTCGACAAATCGCCGGATTCCTGTCAAGCCCTCAAACTTGCACAATTTTCGCTAACTTACTAATTCCCTTCCACATATAAAGTTGGCTCCCATGTCCCATTTACCCCCTCTAATTTGTTATAATGGAGATAGATTGAAAGGCGCAGCCCGCATCTTGGGTCTGCGCCTTTTCTATTTTCATCCCCATGAATGAAGACTCTGCGGCTCCGGTTCCCAGCCCGGTTGGCCCTCCAAAACATTTCGCTCGTCCTCAAGCCAAGCGCCAGGGAGAGCTGGCCGAAATGGCTTTCATGTACAAGGCGGCCGGCTTCGGCTTTGGGATCGCGAAACCCTGGGGAGACAGCGGGCAATACGACTTTGTCCTCGACAATGGAAGCGTCCTCTGGCGCGTGCAGGTTAAATCCACGACCAGCTTTGATGGTCATAGATACCGATTAGGCACCACTTGGAATTCCGCAGGCCGCGAGCACCACTCTTACACTCACGAGCAGATTGATTTTCTGGCGGGTTATGTCGTGCCGGAAACCACTTGGTATATTCTGCCCGTGAGCGTCTTCACTCCGCGCAAAACCGTGCTGGTCTATCCTCATCGCAGTAGCAGCAAAGGTCAGTTCGAGAAATACCGCGAAGCCTGGCATCTGCTGAAGACTTGATGGAAGGTTGGCCAAACCGCTGGCGGGTTATCCCAGCCCCAACTCCCTGGCTAATTGGGACCATTTCGCGTCCACCAGCGCCTTGGTTTTTTCGTCCATGAGAATCTCGTCCGGCCAAGGGCGATGGAAGCCTTCGCTGGGCCACTTGCGGGTGGCGTCGATGCCCATCTTGGAACCAAAGTTTGGCAGGCGCGAAGCGTGATCGAGAGAATCGACCGGGCCAAGCGTGAACTGAATGTCGCGTTCCGGGTCGATATGGTTCAGCGCCTTAAGAGTGACGTCGCCGATATCCTGAACATCGACGTCTTCATCGACCACCACGATGCATTTGGTGAACATCGCTTGTCCCAGGGACCAGATGGCGTTCATCACTTTGCGTGCCTGGCCTGGATAAGATTTCCGGATCGAAACCAGCATCAGGTTGTGAAAGACGCCCTCAATCGGAAGATTTACATCCACCAACTCAGGGATGGTCAGCTTCATCAGCGGAAGGAAGATGCGTTCCACTGCCTTGCCCATCCAGGCATCTTCCATGGGCGGCTTACCGACTATGGTCGTTGAGTAGATTGGGTCTTTGCGGTGGGTGATGCATGTCAGATGTAAGACAGGGTATAAGTCGGCTAATGAATAGAAACCTGTGTGGTCTCCGAACGGGCCTTCGGTCCGGAGCTCGTCTAAGTTGACGTAACCTTCAAGGATGATTTCGGCGTTGGCCGGGACTTCTAAGCCAACGGTTTCACACTTTACTAACTCAACTGGCTTTTGGCGGAGGAAACCGGCGATGAGATATTCCTCGACATCGGGAGGCGCGGGGACGATTGCGGAAAACGTGAGTGCAGGTTCAGTGCCGATGGCCACGGCGACTTCCATTTTGCCTGTGGGGAGATTGTCCGCCAGGGCCGAACCGCCGGAGGTACGCGCCATGATGTCGACTGTGGCGCCCGGTCGTACACTCGTGCGCAGTTTGTCACGGTAGTGTTCGGCAGCGCCTTTGTGAAGCTGCCAATGTGCGCCGGTGGTTTGTCCATCGAACACCTGTAGCCGGTAGGCTCCTACGTTGCGCTTGCCGGTCTTCGGGTCGCGGGTTATCACGCACGGCAAGGTGATAAAGCGGCCGGCGTCCTGAGGCCAGCATTGCAGTATGGGAAATTCGTTCAACGAGAAATCGGCTTTGCGGATCACTTCTTTGCAGGGACCCGTGTTCACGGTTTTGGGAAAAAACTTTCCCATATCCGCGAGCATGGGGAGCATTTTTACTTTGTCGAGAAAGCCTTGCGGAGACTTCACGTCGATGAACTGGCGTATGCGGTCGGCTACCTCGTCCAGGGAATCTACTTCCAGGGCCAGATTCATGCGGCGCGCAGAACCGAATTGGTTGATCAGGACCTGGTGACCGGGGTGTCCTTTGATGTTTTGAAACAAGAGCGCGGGACCGCCTTTTTTGGAGACACGGTCGGTGATCTCGGTGATTTCAAGGATGGGGTCAACCTCGGTGCGTATTTTCTTTAGTTCGCCGGCGCGGTCCAGGGCGGCGATCCAGTCTCGCAGGTCGGTATAGGGCAAAGGCTTTCCTCGGATGAAGCGTCATTATAGCGAGAAAAGCTGGGCCAGGGATCTTCACGGATTCACGCGGATTGAGAACCTGCGGATCCGTTCGCTTCGCATCGCGTGCGGGTGGGCGCCCGTGTCCACGCGCGCTTTGTGGAATAGCCCTTAGCGGGCGGCGGCTTGGGTTTTGCGGTTCCAGGTGAACTGGGACAGTAGTTTGTTGATGGCGACCGTGTCTACTGGCTTGGAGAAGAAATAGCCTTGGGCGAGTTCGCAGTTCATCGCCTTCAAGCGGTTCACATGATCTTCGGTTTCGGTGCCTTCGCCCACGACTTTCATGCCCAGAGTGTGGCCCAAAGTGACGATCAGTTTTACGATCTCCTGACTCTCTTTGTCGTTGTCCATTTTGGAGATGAAAGCGCGGTCAATTTTAAGCGAGTCTGCCGGGAAGCGCTGCAAGCGGCTCAAGGAAGAATAGCCGGTGCCGAAGTCATCGATGCTGATGCGGAAGCCCAGTTCCCGGAGTTCTATCAGCAGGGAGAGGGCGTGGACTGGGTCCGTCATGGTGATGGTTTCGGTGATCTCGAGCTGAAAATGCTTAGTGGCTAATCCAGTCTTCTCCAGGATTTGGGCAATCTCGGCCGGCATGGTCGGTTGCGCAAACTGCTTAGAGGTCACGTTCACGCTTACGTACAGCGGAGGCTCGGCGGGAAATTGTTCTTGCCAAATTTTGAGCTGGCGCGCGGAATCCTGCATAAGTTGCCGATTCAAGGCCAGGATCAATCCGCTTTCGTCAGCGACGGTGATGAACTCCGAAGGCGGGACCAGTCCGGTCGGGCGCAGCCAGCGGCTGAGGGCTTCAAATCCCACGATGCGGCCATTCTGCAAAGAGACAATCGGTTGGTAGAAGACTTTGAATTCTCCTAGCTCCAGGCCTTTCCGGATGTCGGTTTCGAGCTGGAGGCGTTGCACGGCGGATGCATGTTTTGTGGGGTCGAAGATTTCGAAGCTGCCTTTGCCTGTCTGTTTCGCGCGATACATGGCGATCTCGGCGTCGCGCAGCAGATCGTCCGCGGAATTGTATGCGGTGTCACTCAATGCGATTCCGACACTGATTGTGACGACGACCTCGTGTCCGTTGATCACGAAAGGGGAATCCCATTTCTCTTGAATGCGCTGTGCCACGCGAATCGCGTCGGAGGGGTTGCGGATGTCATCCAGTAAAACGGTGAACTCGTCGCCGCCGAGGCGCGCCAGGTTATCGTCGGGCTTGGGCCCATCGAAGCGCTTAATTAAGTTCGGGCGCGAGATGGTATCGATGCCGCGAAGAGAGGCGGACAGCCGGCTGCCGATTTCGATGAGCAACTGGTCTCCGGCAGCATGGCCCAGGCTGTCATTGAAGATTTTGAATTCGTCGACATCAATAATGAAAACTGCGAATTTGTAATCGGAATGGCGCTTGGCCAGGATCAGAGCGTGGTCAAGGCGGTCAACAAATAACGCGCGGTTGGGCAGGTTGGTGAGAGTGTCATGAAAAGCGTTATGGGCCAGCAGTTCCTCGGCCCGTTTGCGCTGGGTGATGTCGCGGTTGACGATGACTAATTTTTCGGTGACCCCTTTGGCATCCAGCACGGCACTGGCGGTGGATTCCAGATATCGCCAAGTTCCGTCCTTGTGGCGGATGCGGTATTCGAGGCGTTCGCCGCGACCCGTGTTACGCGCCTTTTCACCGGCCTCCTGGACGCGCTGACGGTCGTCAGGATGAATCTGCTCCAGCGACGACACTCGCAATTCTTCGGCGGTATAGCCGAGCACGCGTTGATAGGCCGGACTGTTGTAGATCCGGTGGCCCGCGGTGTCGACCACGGCGATCAGATCGGCGGCATTTTCGGTGATCAGTTGGAAAAGTTGATCACGCTCGGCCAGGGCGCGGCGGATGCGCTGCAACTGGAAATGTTGGTAAAGAGTGTAGATGTCGAAAATCAGAACCAGGCCGGCGAGGCCGCGGACGGCTTGTTTGAGATCGACGAAATCACCGGTGCCCCCCAGGTTCAGGCCGGGGATGGTGAGTGCGACGATGCCGAAAAGCAGGACGAGCGTGACGGTGACGGCGAGAATCCAGAGCCACCACTCGCGCGTGTCGACTTCGCGCCTTGGAACCAGCGACTGTTGCTGGCCTTCAACTAGCGTATCTTGTTGATTTAATTGATCCGCCATGCGATTCGAGCGTACTGCCTCATGGCTAATTCTAGTCGGGACGTAATAGAGCGAAAGTTACCGTAGGCGCTGGACTTTGACGGCAAACTTGACTTTGGGGTAAGAATCAGTTGCGGGAGTTCTTTGAGTAGTTTGCTTCGCCGAGTCAAAGAATCTGACCGCCGAGCGCGCAGAGACGACCAAACCAGCGTCGCGCATCTAACTCCGCAGACTGGAACTCGTATATATTGGTGGCCACTTTCAAGCGAGGTAAACCATTGAAGCGACGTGTCGTCATCACCGGGATGGGGGTCGTAAGTCCCAATGGAGCGGGCAACCAGGAATTTGCGGAGGCGGTGCTCAAGGGCAAAAGTGGAGTGGGTAGGATTTCGCGGTTTGACGCTTCTGAGATTCCCGTACAGATTGCCGGCGAGGTTCGCGGATTTGATGAACTCGCCTGGGTGGAGAAGCGGGAACGAAAGCATGTTTCCCGGGTATTGCCGCTTGCCCTGGCTGCCGCCACCGAAGCCTTACAGGCCGCAGGCATCGACACAGCTAGCCTGGCTTTGGAAAAACGGCGACGGTTTGGCGTGGTGATCGGTTCGGGTGGAGGTTCCCAGGAGTTTACTGAGGAACAGTATCGGTTGTTCTTCCATCAACAGTACAAATCCATGAGCCTGTTTTGTGTTCCGACTGGGGTGATGGGGACGCTTTCGAGTGAACTCAGTGTGCGCTTTGGGTTGCGCGGAGCGAGCCATGTGATCACCACTGGGTGCACGTCTTCGACCGATGCGCTGGGGTATGCCACGCGACAGATTCAGGCGGGCCGGTCCGACATGATGATGAGCGGGGGCGCGGATTCCCCGATCGCGTTGGGGATCATGAAGGGCTTCATCCTGATGAAGATTTTGACCGACTCGTGGAACCATGCGCCGGAACGGGGATCGCGCCCGTTCTCTGTCAATCGCGATGGATTTGTGCTGGGTGAGGGCGCGTGGATGTTTGTGGTGGAAGAGTATGAACATGCGCGGGCGCGCGGAGCACAGATGCTGGCAGAGATTTGTGGCTATGGATCTACGTGTGAAGCGTTTCATCGGGTACGCTTGCAGGAGTGTGGCGAGGAGCCGGCGCGCGCCATCGAAGTCGCAATGAAACAGGCCGGCGTTGTGTCACAGGACATCGACTACGTCAATTTACATGGGACATCAACTCAATTGAACGACCGCATTGAGACAAGGGCCTTGAAACTGGCTTTGGGTGAAAACGCGCGAAACGTGCCAATGTCTGCGCTCAAATCGCAAATTGGGCATCCGCAGGGGGCTTGTGGCGCGGCCGGTGTAGCTGCGACGATCGTGGCGATGAAGCACTCGCAAATTCCTCCAACGATTAATTTGGAGAATCCTGATCCAGAATGTGATTTGGATTATGTTCCAGACGCGGGACGAAACAAGGCCATTGAGCACGCGGTATGCAATTGCATCGCATTTGGGTCGAAGAATTCGGCTTTAGTGTTGAGGAATTGCGCGTGAGGTGGTGGCGCTCCCACATCTGGTAAATCGGCGAGATGCGGGGCGCCCGGACACATACTTAGTTCTTAGTTCCCTGTTCCCTGTTCTCGGTTAGTTCTACTATTGTTCCGTCGCCCCAGCCGTATTTTTTCTGGGATAAATCACTCACCATTCGATGGAGATCCGGCTCAGCCGCCGGATCAACGACTCGGGCTTTGGCGGGAAACACTCTCCCCGCGACCTTCACTTCAACTGTGGGATTGGCTTGCAGATTTTGCAGCCATTGTGAGGTTGCATATTCCGCAATCACAAAGAAACGGTCATCCAACTGGGTGAACCAGATTTCGATTTCGCGCGGCCGTCCGCTCTTACGGCCGCGAGTGGTCAGGTAGAGATACGGTTCCGTGCGACTAGCCTTTTAATTTGAGTTTGGATTTGTTCTCTTCCAGAAATTCGCGCAGCTTGTCGGATAAATCGAGCAAGCGGATCCATTGTTCGTAGTAAAGCGTAACTGGGAAGCGGCCTAAGCCATAAACGCTTACGCCTCCCTTTTCGCCCACGCGGAATTCCAGGCTGCCGGTGCGCCGGGTTCCCTGCTGCTTTTCCAGTTCGGCCAGTTTCGCTTTCAGTTCATCGTAGGTCGGTTCAGACATTCGTTCTCACCTCGTTCGGTCTATTTATCTTACTAAAAGGAGCAAGAAAATGAAGTTGATGTTTATGGTTTGTGGGTTTCTGATGATGTCCGCCTGGACTTGTGGCGCATTTGCGGCCACAGCCAACGGTGCATTTAACTTTGATTTTGCTTCCGACCCGGTGTGCTCGGCGACGGTCACTGCCGATTGCATCGATCATTTTGAGATCTGGGATGTGACCAGCTCGCCCAGGAAGCTGTCAACCGTCGCGATGCCCACCCCGGCCGCATCGCCCATCAGCTTTACCTTTAAAGTCGGGCCGCCTTATGGATCGCGGAAGTGGTCCGCAGTGGCGGTGGCCAAGGATGGTACGACCAGCGACTTGGCCGCGTCGCAGGCACAGAACACGGTGAACGTGCGGCCAGGCGCTCCGGCGAGTTTTGTAGTGAATCTGCAATAAATCCCTCATCCTCCGCAAAGATCGAGGAAAGGCGCGCATCCTGCTTAGCGCCGGCCGTGGGACGGATCGGGCGAGTTCGCAACGTTGAGATCCACATGAATCGTCGTGTCCGGCGCATAGCAATTTTTGTCCGGTGAATAAGTTTGTCGGCATGCGGCTGTGTATTGCGGCCTTCGCGGGGATTGAGCGTACTGCCATATATCCGTGAAGGCGATGCCGCTGGCGGAGGGCCGAACTTTTTCGCTTACCGAGCACCCCGGAGAAGGAGGGCAGGCATCGTTGGTGACCCAGTAGGCGATGTCTCGCCCTGTGGCATGGTTTCGAAGATCATCGGCGGTATTGATCACGGTGCCGTCAGGTTCTTTGAATGGAATTCCCGAGCAATAGACTCCAGCGCGGAATCCGGCATGGGTGACCGCGTCGACGAAGGCGTAAACATAGGACTTCTGAGCATCGAGCTGGCGGCCGCCTTCCTCCTGGTCGAGGAAAATGATCGTTCCCTTGGGAAAGCCCTCGGCCAGGGCCGTCTGGATGGCTGCTTGTCCGTCGGTCTTACCAGCTGACATCGCGCTGGGTAGAGATTTCAGTTCGGCGTAAAGCCGCCCATTGAACAGGACCAGAAATCCAAATCCGGCTTTTTGAAGCGTGGCGCGCTTTCCCAGCCAAGTGTTCCTCGCGGCGCCGGGCGGCGAATTTAACCAGTAGGAAGTATAGGAAAATGTTTTTCTCAACTTGGGAAGGGCATCGTCTCCCGGGTATTCGTTGCGGTCGAAGCCGAGAAATTGTGCGGTAAGAGATGACGGCAACAGAAATAAAAGGGATGCGAGGATCGTGAGTCTTTGGGTCACTCGTGAACGAACCGCAAAATGGAGCGGGAGACGGGGATCGAACCCGTGACATCCAGCTTGGGAAGCTGGCGTTCTACCGCTGAACTACTCCCGCTCAGAGTTTCTGGTCATCATTATAGAACAGTTCCCACGTAACCCGAATTAGGTCCAGCGGAACCAGCGGACGGCGAAGAAAAACGAAACTCCTCCCCAAATAAGCAAGACCAGCAAGCGGGCGGCTTGATGCGCCAACGGTGTGCCCTCGAGAATGGTGGCGCGCAGGGCGTCATTGAGTGCGGTCAGCGGAAGCAGACGGATGAAGGGTTGGGCCACCGCGGGAAAGCGCTCGTACGAGAAAAATACGCCGGAGAAAATCCACATCGGCATCATGATCAGGTTGATCAGGCCGCTGATGGTTTCCAGTTTCTGGGCACGGCTGGCGGCCAGCAGGCCGAGCGATCCAAAGGTCACCGAGCCTAGGAAACCCAGAAACAAAATGCTGAGCCATGATCCCAGCACTTGCATGCGAAACAGGAGCACGCCGAAGGCGAGCATGAGCAGGACTTCGATCACCATCATGAGGATCCGGCTGGTGGCGATGGCCAGCAGAAAATCACTGCGGCGCATCGGGGTGGCAACGAAACGTTTGAGCAGCTTGCGCTGGCGCATATCGACCAGGGCGAAACCGACTCCCCACATGCCGGCGTTCATCAGGTTCATGCCGAGCAGGCCGGGGATCAAAAAGTCGATGTAGCGGGAGCCAGGTTCACTGGAGGTTACCGAGATGGTTGGGGCGGGATCCTGGCGTCCCACAGCGGATTGCAGGGCATCATTCACTTGGGTGCGGGAGAGGACACTCTCTGGGCGCGCGGGATCGTAGCGGTATTCGAAACTTCCTTTCCCGTTGGGGGTGATGACCAGATCATATTTTCCCAGGCGGAAAGATTTCAGGGCCAGGGCCTCGTCAGCGATCTGGACGCGGATGGATTCACGCTGCGGAGATCGCTGCAACATTTCCAGCGTGGCTTGCGCCGCAGGGCCGGAGACGATCACGACAGAAGTCTTGTCTGCCGGCTTGTTGCGGAACGCGATGCCGAGACCTAGCGCCAGTAACAAAGGGAATGCGAAGACCCAGAACAGGACCTCGGGTTCGCGCTTGAGTTCGCGCATGCGCGCCAGCAGGAGTTGCAGGAACGCGGACCAGCGGCTGTTGCGTTCGATTGGAGCCGTCTTCACTTCTGGCGGGGCGGCTGGCATTGGTTCGGTTGTGCTCATCTGCAAGTTGGCTCGTTTCTAATGGGGAAGTATTTCACTTCCCTGTTGCCAGGTCCCGGTTCTCGGTCAGGCTTCGCGTAAATGCCTCCCGGTCAGATTGACGAAGACATCTTCGAGGCTGGCTTGCCGCGTGGTCAGTTGTTCGAGCTTGGTGCCATTCTTGCCGACTGCTTCGAGGAGCGCTGGGATAGTGCGATGCGGCTCCTGCACTGTCAGGCAGATGACTCCATCGTCGTGGCGGGCGGATTCAACCCCGGGTAGGGTTCGCCACTTTTCGAGATCGCTGCCGGCTGGGCCGGTGACTGCGAACTCGACCATGTGGTGGCCCCCGAGGCGGTTGATCAAGTCTTCCGGTGATCCCTCGGCGATGATTTGGCCGTGATCGACGATGGCCAGGCGGTCGCAGAGGCGCTCGGCCTCGTCCATGTAGTGCGTGGTCAGAAGGACTGTACCGCCGTTTTTTTGGAATGTGCGGATGATGTCCCAGAGCTGGCGGCGGCTTTGTGGGTCAAGGCCGGTGGTTGGCTCGTCGAGAAACAGCACCTTGGGATTTCCTACCAACGCGGTGGCGACTGCGAGGCGCTGCCTTTGGCCTCCGGACAATTTTCCCACCCAGGCGTCGGCTTTCTCGGTGAGCTGAAGCTTCTCCATAACTTCGGCGGTGGAACGAGGTTGCCGATAGAAACTGGCAAAAAGGTTGAGGGTTTCGCGGACGCTCAACTTTTCTGAGAGGCGGGTTTCCTGGAGAGAAATTCCCAGCCATTCGCGTAGATCGCGAGAGCCTGCCTGCCAGGTTTGGCCCAGGATCGTGACTTCGCCCGAGGTGGGGGAAAGCAGGCCTTCGAGGATTTCGATGGTAGTGGTTTTTCCCGCGCCGTTGGGCCCAAGCAGGCCGAAGCATTCTCCCGGCTGGATTTCGAGGTTCAGCCCGCGCACGGCCTCAACTTTGCCGTCGTAAGTTTTGCGGAGATCGCGGCATTGAATGGCCGGGGGCATCTTGCGATTGTAGCCGAGCGACGCTGGAACGTCTTGGGCTGAAGCGTGTCGAATGGGGACAAATCGGCGACGCTCAGGGTGGGCCTGGGCTATTGTCCGTCGTCACTGGCTTGTGGTGGAAGTGTGGGTCCGGGGAGATGCGGGCAAAAAGCAGGCCCCTCGACTTCGCTCGGGATGACAGTGTGGTGGAACCTTACGCAAGTACCTGGGACGCTAGCCCATCTATTCTCAGCGGAGCTGCGCTCCTGAACTCTTCGGCTTCGCTCAGGACGGCCTGGGATATCGTCTGTCGTCCCTAGGGAGTGTGGCCTGTGGTGGAAGTTTGGTTCTGGGGAGATGTGGGCGAAAAACAGGTCCCTCGACTTCGCTCGGGATGACAGTGTGGTGGAACCTTACGCAAGGGTCTGGGACGCTCGCCCATCTGTTCGCACTAAGAAAGGGCCGCCTGTTGGCAGGCGGCCGGGGAGAGAGAGTGTTGCTACAGCTTGGTTGCTTAGCCTTGAGTTGGGTGCAGAACGCGGAAGGTGCTGCCCCCGCCGGATTGCACCAGCACCAGGGCGTCCGCGCCTTTGTCCACTTCGCCAAGTGCTCTCTGCACATCGGCTGCTGACTTGACGGGCTTGCGGTTGACCTCGGTTATCACATCGCCGGGTTGCAGACCAGCATTGTCGGCGGCGCTGCCGGGCATGACTCGCTCGATGACTGCTCCGCTCACGTTTTGATCCAGCTCAAGCTGTTGACGGATGTCGGGAGTAAGGTCGGCCAATCCGAGTCCCCATCGCGGTTTACCGTTATCGTTGCTGGCGGTTTTTTCCTGGTTGTTCTTGCCGAAAGTACCGAGAGTGACGGCCAGGTTTTCGGGCTTGCCATCCCGCATGACTTTGAGATTCAGTTTGGCGCCGGGCTCGTTTTGTCCGACCACAACCTGAAGTTCACCCGCATCGCTCACGGGCTTGGCATTGAGTTCAGTGATTACGTCTCCGACCTTGAGACCGGCCTTTTCCGCAGGCGAGCCATTCTCAACCTGGGTGACGACCGCTCCTGTGGCCTTGGTGACGTTGAAGAACTTGGCTTGCTCAGGAGTGACATCGCTGATGCCGATTCCCATGTAGCCGTGCTCGATTTTTCCATTCTTGATCAGCGCGTCCACGGTGGGACGGACGACCTGGGTAGGGATGGCGAAGCCCATTCCAGAGAAGCCGCCGGTAGCGGAGACCAGGAACGTATTAATGCCCACTACTTCACCGTGGGCATTGACCAGGGGCCCACCGGAATTGCCGGGATTGATGGCGGCGTCGGTCTGGATGAATTCTCCCGGAGAGCGGCGGTCGGCGGCAAATGGATTGGGACGGTTCAGTGCGCTGACGATTCCGCGGGTCACGGTAAAGCGAAATCCCATGGGGTTGCCGAAGGCCAACACCGATTGTCCGGGATGGAGTTTCGTGGAGTCGCCCAACGGAATGCTGGGCAGACCGGTTTCGTCGACTTTGATGACGGCGAGATCGGTCAAGGGATCGGTGCCGACTACTTTTGCTCTCAGAATACGGCGGTCGGTGAGGGTAACGCGGATGTCGGTGGCGCCATCCACCACATGGTTATTAGTCACGATGTAGCCGTCGGGCGAGATGATGACGCCGCTGCCCAGGCCATGTTCAATCTGTGGCTGCTGCGGCTGCATGCGGAATCGGCGGCCGAATGGATTGCCGAATGGGCCGGAGAATGGCTGCGGGCTATCGGAGTCGTCGTCGGCGTCATCGTTCTGCATCGCGTTGTGTTTCGCAGAGGATCGAGAGGTCACAGTGACATTGACGGTGGCGGGGGTGACGCGCGCGGCCAAGGTTTCCATGGCTTTGTCCAGCGAAAGCAAGGCACTGACGCTATCGTCATCCAGCGCCGCGGCTGCTGGTGCCGGCGCTGCGGCCCTTGCCGGAGTGGCAAATTCGTAGGTGGCGAGCGACAAGATCGCACCGAGAGCGAGTGCGGGGATTAGTAAACGACGTGTGCACACGGTTTTCATGCGTTGAATCAGACTGCTCATTGGTTTGGCTCCTTTTACAACTAAATCTTTAGTTGATACTCACAAAAAATCTTGCTACAAAGAATTCACCGTCAACTCTGGATGCAACTGCTTGCGCTGGACTTTGTCATTCGTGATTTGCCAGACACACAACGTCCAAACCGAGATGCCGGACTCGTCATACTGCACGGCGCGCATCACGACCAGCATGCTGCCGGAGGGCACGTTTTTAAGGCCGGCCTGTATCGGCGTTGGATTCATAGATGGGCGTCTTGCCTGGGCCACTACAGATTCTTTCGCGAACTCTTGTTTCCGACCGCGGATAGGGGCGGATTTCTGGATGGTTGCAATTGGACTCACGTCCGGGTTCAGGCGCACTGTGCCAATTGGCATGGGTACTGCGCCTGGCGTGTGATCTTGAAAAGCCACAACAGCGGGCGTGTATGGAACAAGAAGAAGAGCAACGGCCGACACGGCTGTGACTAAAGCGAATGCCGGTTTCCAGATTTTGGTGGCTCTGGGGTGGCTCGAATCCAAAATTTGCCGGATGCGCTGCGAGGTCTGGTGAGCGCGACCAAGTGCGGCCTGCGCCAGGGCAACTCCCTTGCCCAGTCCGACGCGCTCCGCCAGGGACAGCAGCGACTTTGCGTACTCTTTTGGGCTGGTTTGAGACAGAACCACATCATCACACGCCATCTCGCGCTCGAGGCTGAGATGGGTTTCAATCCACCAAACCGCGGGGTGGAAAAAGAACACGGCCTTAACAACTTTTTGCAGCAAGTTGGTCCAGTCGTCCCAGCGGCGGAGATGTGCCAACTCATGCAGGAGGATGATCTTCAATTCCTCCGGGGAAAGTTCGCGCAAAGTCCAGGCGGGGACGGCGACGACCGGGCGAATAAAACCGAGCGCTGCGGGGACGCGCATCTGGTCGGAGACATGCAGTTCCGCCCCACGGCATGAGGCTGTTGTCCAGGCTGATTGCAGGTCCCGATGCAGAGTAGACAAATCAACTCTGGACGCGTTATGCCGCAGCGTTCTGATATGCCACAGCGAGATGCTGAGCCGGGCGAGCAGGATCAATGCGATTGCAGCCCAGGCGATGAATAGATAGAAAGCCCAAGAGCTGGAAAATGTAAGTGGAGCGTGCGGATAGGCGGCGGCTGTAGCGAGCGAATTTGACTGCGACACCAAGGGAAGCGCCGCAATGACTCCCAAGGCTGAGAACCAGGCCGCGAATCGGGTGCCTGAGTTCAGGGGCTTGAGCCAACGCAAGGCTAGCCATACGGTCATGGAAACGAGCATTCCTTCGGCCACGGTATTGAGCATGCGTTCGACCATTTGCAGCGGGATCATTTTTCGCTACGCTCCAGCAGGTCTCGCAGACGTTTCAGTTCTGCGGCTTCGAGTTCATTGTCTTCAAGAATGTTCAACACCAAGGCTTCGTGTGAATCGCGGAAGAACCGGCCTAACAGATGCCGGATTTCCGAGCGCGTGGCCTCCTGGCGTCCGACGAGCGGCTCGTACACATGGGCGCGGCCATCCTTCACGTGTTTCACGTATCTCTTTTTCTCTAAGATCCGCACCGTGGTCAGCACGGAGTTGTAGGCCAAAGCAGGCTTCTCCGGCAGCCAGTCCAACACCTGCTGAACCGTGGCGGCACCTTTGAGCCAGAGCACATCCATAATGCGGAGCTCGGCTTCGGTCAGGGTTGGAGACTGCTTTGGCGGCACCTGTTTTCCCTTCTCGATATTGGACGAGCAACTTCCGTAAAGGTAACTAATTATTTAGTTGCTGCGTATAGCAGAATGGTTGCGCCTTGAAAAACTTTCGATCTCTCTTGAGGAATAACCGCGCCAGGTGACGAGGGAAAACAGAATCAAACCCTTAATTCTTCTTCGGCGCTGGTTTGGGATGCGGTTTTGCCGCGGGCCTGGCCTGATCATTCTTTACCATCTGGTCGATTTCGCTGGTGATCTGGTCCATCAGCTTGTGCAATCTTGGCTGCATGGCCTGGATGCCTTCACCAGTCATGGCCGGAAGCTCACGGAGGATCTTTTGCCCAGTGGGAGTGGAATAGAACTTGATCATCTCGTCCACGTCCGATTTTGACAGATGCTTCTGATACACCGGGATCATGTCATCGAGCATGTCGGACACCGAGAACTCCTTCATGATCTTGTCCGCCAGGGCATCGGCTTTGGCCATGTCCTCCGAACCTGCCTGCGCCTTGCGGTCTTTCATTTCCTCCCGGCTCATGGCCCGCATTTGCTGAAACATCTGTTGCATCACCAGCTCCATCTGCTGGCGGATCTGCATGACGTCGAATAGTTTGATAACGTCGTCGCGCGAGGAAGGACTTCCCTGCTGATCCTGCGCCCGCAGGGCTACACACATACAAACCACAGCGAGTATGAGGGCCGCTCCAAACCGTTTCATGCAGAGTCTTCCTCCCATCGTGACCTTGCTCGCGTTTCGATCCGCTGCCAGCTCAATTCCTTCCCGTGGCAACATCCACCAAAATCCCTGGGCCCGAGTATCAGATCTCAGTTCGCAGTCCTCAGTTCTCCGTTAGCCTGCGTAATTCAGCGCTGCCAGTCCCAGGAACCGTGCCGAGTCACCGAGTTCTTCTTCGATGCGCAGCAGCTGGTTGTACTTGGCGATGCGGTCGGTACGGGACGCAGAACCGGTTTTGATCTGCCCCGCTCCGGTTGCCACCGCGAGGTCGGCAATGAATGTATCTTCGGTTTCACCGGAACGATGAGAAATGATAGAGGTGTATCCATTGCGCCGGGCCAGGTCGATCGCATCCAGAGTTTCGCTCACCGTGCCGATCTGATTGACTTTGATCAGAATTGAATTGGCCACGCCTTTATCAATTCCATCCTGGAGGCGGCGGGTATTGGTCACAAACAAATCGTCGCCCACCAATTGAATCTTGCCGCCGATCTGTTCCGTCAGGTTTTTCCAGCCGTCCCAATCGTCTTCGGCGAGGCCGTCCTCGATGGAAACAATGGGATAGTCACGCGCCCATTTTGCCCAGAATAAAACCATGTCGTCGGAACTTTTGGCGGACTTGTCGGATTTCTTGAAAATGTATTGGCCGTCTTTGTAGAGTTCGCTGCATGCAGGATCGAGCGCGATGGCAATGTCGTATCCTGGCTTGAAACCGGCTTGAGTGATGGCTTCGAGCACGACTTCAATGGCTTCCACGTTCGACTTGACCGATGGGGCGAAGCCGCCTTCGTCGCCAACCGCAGTGTTGTAACCGCGCTTCTTGAGCACGCCCTTCAGAACATGAAAAACCTGCACGCCCCATTGCAGCGCCTGGGAAAACGAAGACGCGCCCACCGGCATGACCATGAATTCCTGGAAGTCTACGTTGTTATCGGCATGCGCCCCGCCGTTGAGGATGTTCATCATGGGCGTAGGGAGAATGTTGGATCCCGCGCCGCCAAGATAGCGATACAGGGGCAGCCCGTAGGAATCCGCTGCCGCCCGGGCCGCGGCCATGGAGACGGCCAGGATGGCATTCGCTCCAAGACGGCCTTTGTTTTCCGTGCCATCGAGTTCGATCATCTTCTGATCCAGCGCCCGCTGGTCGGTGCCGTCCATGCTGGTCAGGGCTTCGGCGATTTCACCGTTTACGTTTTCCACTGCCTTTAAGACGCCTTTGCCGGAGTAACGGCTTGCGTCGCCGTCGCGCAGTTCTACTGCCTCGTGTTCACCAGTGGATGCGCCGCTGGGGACAATGGCTCGCCCCAGCGATCCGTCGGCGAGAATAACCTCTGCTTCAACTGTGGGATTGCCACGCGAGTCGATGACCTCGCGGGCGAGTATGTCTGCAATGTAGCTCATGAAAGTCCTTTCGGGTATGGCGCGGCTCAGTTTACGGCGGTAGGAGAGTCGAAAGCGAGACTCTTCCCCGTCAGCAGGCCGACGCCTCTATGAAGTCTTGCCCATGATTTCGGGAAAGCAGACGATTATAAATCAGGCGTGATGCTTGCGGGGGTTACAACCCTCTAAAGGCCCGTCAATTCCTCTGCGATCTTCGCTTTTTCCGTGCGGCCTCAGCGGTGGAGGGTTGCGCTCGCTGAAGACAACGAAAGCTTGAACCCGCAGGAGAACACGGACGGCGGGTACTCTCTCAGTTATTGTCGGCCTATTGGTCTTCCCTTAGATTCACTAGCAGGCAGGAGGCAGGATGAAAAGAGTATTTCTCGCATTCGCTACAGTATGGTTCGCGACCGCAGCCTGGGGGCAGAATTTATCTTTGCCTGCGGGCACAGCCCTCAAAATAAAACTGGACCGAACCCTGAGTACGTTCTCGAACAAAACCGGCGACGCCTTTTCCGGACGAGTCATTGAAGCCGTGACGCTCGGCGGAAAAACGGTGATCCCGATTGGCGCGACTGTCCAAGGCCAGCTCACCAAGGTGAAAGAACCACGCCGCATCGCTGGCAAGCCTACCATTGGAATTCGCCCGCAGGCGGTGGTGCTGCCGAACGGCGAGCGTTACATGCTGGACGCAACTCTGGTCGACACCAACTTGCGTGGCGGGGCAGACGTAAACGAGGAAGGCCAATTCAAAGGCGCAGGACACGACCGCAAGGACTTGACCGAGATTGCCGCCGGAACCGGTGGCGGCATGCTGGCTGGAGGCCTCATTGGAGGCGGCCCTGGAGTCCTGGTTGGCGGATCGGTCGGAGCAGGGGCATCGGTGGTGCATTGGTTTACTCGTCACAGGTCGGCGATGATACCCGCCGGCACCGAACTGGTGATGGAATTAAACCGTCCCATGACGCTCTCCACCGAACACGGCGGACAATGATTGCAGCGATGTAGAGCGGACACTCCTGTCCGCTCTACCCCAGTTCATGTTCGCTGACCAGTTGCAGTTCGATCCAACCTTCGACAGGCAGAGCATCCACCGGCAAACGGTTTTCCCACAGGCTGAAGCGTAGCCGCGCGCTTTTGGCGGGTTTAGTTTTCGCAGCAGCCAGCCACTCCAGGGGCAATTTGAACTCAAAGTTACGGGCCAAGGCCACTGTGCTGCCTTTGGTAGACAGCGAAGACCCGAGCACCTCTCCTGTGCCCGGAGTCGTCACCTTCCAGGAACTCATTTTCTTCCCGCTTGCCGCCAGATCGAGGCGCAGCGCCCGCACGGTCTGGCGAGTCTCAGACAACGATTCCAGATTGACCACTATGACAAACTCCCCGCCAGGCACGCCCTCGATGAAATCCAACCTCCCATACAGGTTGGTCTCGTCAATACCCGCATAGACGGCATCGAGCAGGAAAGTCTTCCCGTGCATGGCGCTGGAATGGTGGTCGGCGGTGTAGGCTGCGGCACCCATCCACTCAAAGTAGCGGACCAATTCCCCGGTGACATGGGGATGGATATATGCCGTCTGCGGAGTAAACTCGGGCCGGAAGACGCCCGGGGTAATCGGTTGTGCCAGATAGTCCGGTGGGACCGCCCCTAAGGCTTGGTAGACATTGGAGAGATGTTTGCGATAGAGCTCATCGAATTCCCGATCATTAGCGGAGTGATGTTCGGGACCGTACCACCAGTTCCAGTCGCTCCCCTCAGCAATGAGCAGTTCCTCGAAGGCCAGCTTTTTTTGGACTTCTCCGACGTTCGGGGCCACCTGGCTGTAGAACTCGCGAGCGTTATAAAGGTAATCCCACGCGCGGTTGTCTTCGGGCGCGCCAATCCAGACGTTGAAGTTGGCGTTGATCCAGGAACCCGGAACCAGGGAGGTTAGCTTTCCTGGCGTTTTGCAGCGGGCGATGGCTTCCGAAACCGTAACCGCCTCGAGCGCCGGGTCCCGTTGCAAGCCATCATAGAAACGGCGGAGGAACTCGCGGCCGGATTTGGGGTAGTACTCCCAGGCGTTTTCACCATCCAGAATCACCGGAACCATGGCATCATTCCCTTTAGCAAGAACCGGTTGAGCTGCTTCTTTGATGTTGCGGATTAGATGATGGGCGGCCTCTTGGGCCGGCATACCGGAATAAACGAATCCGACCAAATCCGACAGGGCGTGATCGCGGAACAGGAGGTGCATCTCCGTTCCGCCTTTTTCATAGCGATAGATGTTGTAGAGCTTCTCGGCATCGTCGGAAGTGAGCCGGCCACCGCCATCGCGATGAAATCCAACCCCAATGCTTCGGCCCAGCACGCCTTCATCGGTGGCCATCCACTTCACGCCCAGGCCGCTGGCAATCGCCAGGACCTCTTCGGAAACACTTCCCTCCGAGGGCCATACGCCTTTAGGCCGAACGGCAAAAACCTTCTCGTGGAGATCCAACCCTCGCAGCAATTGTTCGCGTGCATCCTCGGGATGGCGAAAACGATTCTGGGGCAAGGGCAAACCCGGCGTCGAGACGCCGCCCGCATTGGTATCGCAAACCAGAGGAAGAATCGGATGATAAAAAGGTGAAGTCGAAACTTCGATTCCGCCGCGTTGCACCGCATCCGCGTGCGCCGGCAGCACTTTGGCCATCAGCTCGCGTTGCCGGGAGATTACGAAGTTCTGATCCTCCAAGGAGTATCCGCGCTCTTTCTTGATGAGGGCGGCAATCTCCGGCTCCTCGAGAAAGAATTCGTCGAACCACGCGATCTGCGATAACACCTGCAAATCGGTGAAATCCTGGGACTCAAAACATCGTTCGGCTTTCTCCGGAGAATCGCCGCAGGCGCGAAACCGCTCCCACAACTCGTGATACCGAGGGTAGCGGCCGATCATGTTCACCGGATTGGACTGAAAAAGATACTGGACCGCAAACCTGCGTTCGTCGAGGGTCAGATCCTGCCCAGGTTTGGCGGCCACTCGCAGAAATGGGTCGTGAGCCGCGCCGGCTACGTAGTCCTGAATCTGGCTGATGAGCGAAGGAACAAGATTGAATGTCTGGTGAACGTTGGGGAACTCATCCAGCAGCTTGACCATCCCGTAGTAGTCTTTGAGAGCATGCAGGCGTACCCAGGGAAGGCGGTACTCTCCGGTGACCAGGTCCTTATAAAAAGGCTGATGCTGGTGCCATAGGACTACGACACGAATCGCGGGCATCGCTAATTCAGTCTAGCATGGGTATTTTAGTTACCTGGGAGTATCCGCCGCACGGAGGTAGCAGGCCAAACATCGGCTATATCCGGTAAACTAGGAATTCGATTCCGTCATCACAAATGCTATGAAGCCGATCTCCACGCCCTCCCCCCAACTCGACGCCAGCAAGCTCAGCGAGCAGGATTTATACCTTTTCAATGAGGGCAGCCACTATCGTATTTACGAAAAGCTCGGCGCTCACCACGTGACCGCTGAGGGTCAGCCGGGAACGTGTTTTGGAGTCTGGGCCCCGAACGCTCGCGAGGTTTCCGTCATCGGCGATTTCAATGGCTGGAACGGCGAAGCCCATCAGCTTTCACCCCGCGGCAGTTCCGGAATTTGGGAGGGCTTTTTCCCCGGCATCGGCAAAGGTACTCTCTACAAATTTCATATTGTTTCGCAGCACAACGGCTATGTCGCCGACAAGGCAGATCCGCTTGGCATCTGGCATGAAAATCCACCGCGAACTGCCTCCGTAGTTTGGGACCTTGACTATGAATGGCAAGATTTGGAGTGGATGAGTACGCGGCCACACAAACAGTCGATGCATTCCGCGATCTCCATCTACGAAGTTCACCTGGGTTCATGGATGCGCGTGCCCGAGGAAGAAAACCGTTCCCTGACCTACCGGGAAATTGCTCCCAGGCTGGCAGAGTACGCCAAGCGCATGAATTTCACCCATGTGGAATTGCTGCCGATCATGGAGCATCCCTTTTATGGGTCCTGGGGTTACCAAACCACCGGCTACTTTGCGCCCACTTCGCGTTATGGAACGCCACAGGACTTTATGTATTTCGTGGAGTGCCTGCACCAGCACGGCATCGGTGTAATTCTGGATTGGGTGCCTTCGCACTTCCCTTCCGATGGGCACGGGCTGGCCTACTTCGATGGCACGCATCTTTACGAGCACGCGGACTGGCGTAAAGGGTTTCATCCCGATTGGAACACCTACATTTTTAATTACGGTCGCAACGAAGTCCGCAGCTTCCTGATGTCAAGCGCCATGTTCTGGCTGGACAAATACCACATCGATGGCATACGCGTGGATGCGGTGGCGTCCATGCTCTATCTGGACTATTCCCGTCGCGATGGAGAGTGGATTCCGAATCAATATGGAGGGCGGGAGAACCTGGAGGCAATCGACTTCCTGCGAAGGTTCAATCTGGAAGCTTACAAGGAACACCCGGACGTTTTGACCATGGCGGAAGAATCCACTGCTTGGCCGGCCGTTTCGCGGCCCACCTACGTGGGCGGCCTGGGCTTCGGCTACAAGTGGGACATGGGATGGATGCACGATACGCTGGCCTACATGCAGCATGCGCCGATTCATCGTAAGTATCACCACAATCAGCTCACCTTCCGCTCTTTGTACAGTTTCACCGAGAATTTTGTCCTTCCGCTTTCCCACGATGAGGTGGTCCACGGAAAGGGTTCGCTCATTGGGAAAATGCCGGGTGATGAATGGCAGAAATTTGCCAATCTGCGCCTGCTCTACGGATACATGTACGCGCAGTCGGGCAAGAAGCTGTTATTCATGGGCGATGAGTTTGGCCAGGTGCGGGAGTGGGCCCATGACGGCAGCCTGGAATGGCATGTGCTGAAATATATAGTCCACCACGGGACCCAAAAGTGGGTCGAACAGCTGAACCGGATTTATCGCGAGCAGCCGGGATTGCATGAGCTGGACAATGATCCCGCAGGCTTCGAATGGGTGGACGCGAATGACAGCGGCACCAGCGCGCTTTCTTTCCTGCGCAAGGGAAAATCTCCCTGGGATACGGTTCTGGTGGTATGCAACTTCACTCCGGTTCCCCGGGAAAAATATGTGCTCGGCGTTCCCTTCGAAGGCTATTGGCGCGAGTTGCTGAACAGCGATGCCGCTGAGTATGGTGGCAGCAACATGGGCAATGGCGGAGGAGCCCATACCCAACCGGTGGCTGCCCATGGCCGGCCACATTCGCTTCAGCTGACACTGCCTCCCCTGGCGGTGTTGTTCTTGAGGCGGTAGCCCTGGTGCGAGTACCGGCGGTGTTTCCCCATGAGCGCTACCGAAGAATTACTTCTGGTTGGCCCGTCGTACGGGAGTTGAGTACCTAAGGCGTTATCGGAAGACGTGATACCGGATTCAAGAACCGCCCAGGTCATCGAAATGCTTTACCGGTCTGCAACACAATCCGCCTCAACTTCAACTAACCATTCGCGATTGATGAAGCCCTTTACCTCCACGAAGGTGTTGGCAGGCCGGATCGCTGCGAAAAACTCGCCGTGCGCACGAGCGGCGGCTTCCCATTGCGAGATATCAGTCAACATGACCCGCGTCCGCACCACAGTGTCGAGGGAAAGGCCAGCGTCCATCACGGCTTTCGCGATGATCTCAAGGCAACGTCTCGTTTGGCCATAGACGTCGCCCGGACAAGCTACGCTTCCGTCTGCCGCGATCGCCGCAGTGCCGGAAACAGCGACGATTTGTCCCACCCTAACAGCCCGTGAAAAGCCGATTTGCGGCTCGAAGGGCGATCCCGACGAAACAAGTTCACGCATGCTTTGGCCTCCTTATTGCTATTGCTTCTGAGCGGACTGCTCCCCACGAAGTTACAAACGATCCCGAGTCTTTCTCGCACGCTTTGAAAATGTGGTTGCCGGATTCAATACCACAGCCTACGGACGCTTCCGGATCGCCGGCATAATAATAAACTGACGCTGTGTTCCGATGACTTCCGGCTTGCTCGTAAACCTTACCTTACAACTCGTAAACCTTACCTTACAAGATTAAGGAAGAGTTTTCCGTTAGCCGGAAGTAAGGGGCTCCGGGCAGGTGAGATGGTGGCTGAACGGGGGGCCTCGCTACAGCCTCGCAAGCCTCATCCCTCAATTTCCTGGACAAGCATACCGCTGCGCTGCAGCAGCCCTTGCCGTACTACATTTCCACCGGGATCAACAATCTCCGAAGCCCCGTAGGAAGTGAGTCCGTCATTGCTACCTGCAACATCGGCGCGGATCACCCAAATACGATTCTCAAGAGCCAACGTAATATCAACATGGCTCGCCGCCGCGTTCAGTTTTGGGCAAGCGCGCTCGTTCGGCAAGCTGTTGTTCGTCGGTACAAAAAGAACAGTTGCACCCTGAGCAGTCATGAGCCGCGCCAACTCCGGGTAGTTGGAATCATTGCAAATGAGGACACCGAATGTCAGCTCGCCAGCCTGAAATACTGGGGTTTTTGAGCCCGCTGCGTAGACTGACCGGCGGATCGCGGGATGAATCTTCCGATACAAACCCAGTACTTTACCGCATTGAAAAATCGCAGCGGCATTATAGAACACGCCGTCGCTTGCAAGCTCGGAAAAGCCGATGATGGAAGTGACAGAGTCGCTAGCCAAGGGTGCCAGAACTGAGGCGAGCTGGCCGTTGTCGCTTCTCAGTGCCAATTGAGCGGGGTTCGCGCTGTAATCCGCTAGTCCTCCGAGAATCGCTTCAGGGCAACAAAGCACGGAAATCCCCTCAGCCTCGCACTCGTGGACTCGCGCCTGCACGAGGTCCCGAGCATGCATCGAGCCTAGGGGAAGCAGCGGTGCTTGATAGGCGGCAACCTTCATCGGCTGAGAATAATCCATCCGCAGCCCGTTTCGAAGAGATCGCAGCCATAAGCGTGAAGTCCTGGCACGGCGAACTCGTGTATCGATACGAACGCGGTCAACGTACAGCTCGCCGACCTATCACTATATTGTGATTGTGAGCGGTTGGTCGGCGATGCGGAAGTTGGGCTGGGTGGGTCGATACGTTCTGGTTTGCCCGTCATCCTGGCGCAAGGTGCAGTATCCATCCTGTCGCGAGGAACTCTTCCGCGCGCGAAGCAAAGGAGATTTAAATGCCCAAAGCGTATCTCTCGCGTCGTTCGTTATCTAAGTCGCTATTCGCTCTTCCCTTTGCACTGGCGGCGCAATCGCAGTTAGTGCCGCCAAGTCCCGGCGTTGCGAAGGTGGCCGCCGGTGCGGACCGTTCCAACAATGTCATCAAGCTGCCCGGTGGAGATCCCGTCTACGTGAAGGTATCCACTCGGGATTCCCAAGGCGCGCTCTTTATGACCGAACAGCCGATCACGCGGCGGGGAGCTGGCCCACCGAAGCATTATCACGAAGCGCAAGACGACTGGTTCTATTGTCTGCCGGAGAGTACGTGGTGGAGATCGGCGACAAACGTTTCCGGCTTGCCGCAGGTGATTCCGTGCTGGGGCCGCGGCGTGTGCCGCACGCATTTGTTTACGACGGCACCGGCCCGGGTCGTCTCCTCGTGGCATTCACCCCCGCAGAAAATATTGAATAGTTTTTTCGCGACTTGGAGAGTCGTGGTCAGTACTTTGGCAGCGGCACGTCTGCAGATAAAGAGAAAGCGCGCCGAGAGTATGGAATCGTGAACATCGGCCCGCCGTTAACTCTCTGAAATGACTATTCTCCTTGGGCAAGTCGGCATTATGGCGGCGAGTCGCCTTGCGCCGTCCCCAGCCCGCCGTGTGGACACCGTTCAATACCCCGCTGGTCGGCAAGCCTTTCAATAATCAGTAGGGTAAGGTTTGCCCGTAATCCGCCCCGAATCCATGCCAACCGGAGATCACTTGCTACGGGCCGACTCCCCCGTTACGGATTAGTTGTGACTTTCTCTGTCTCGTTCACGTGATGAACTGTTGAGGGCTACAATCCCTATTGCAGCCGGAGTTCCGTTCGCTCACCCCAAATAAACCGATCGTTAGCAAATACGGAGATACCATGATCCGACGTTTCCTTACCCTAGCGCTTTTTTTCTCGGCGGCAGTTTTGAGCAAAGCTCAGCCCTCCTTGCCGTCCAGCTTTCAAGCAAAGACCATTCACAGCCCGGCAGGAGCAGACATTTTTGTGCGTTGGGGAGGGAGCGGCCCCGTGGTGCTCCTCATCCACGGCTACGCGGAGAATAGCGATTCGTGGGCTCCACTCGCGGCTGACCTCATGAAGGACCATACGGTGGTGGTGCCGGACCTGCGCGGAATTGGGCGATCCTCCAAGCCCGACGGCGGCTACGACAAGAAGACCCAGGCCAAAGATGTGCGCGCCGTTGTGACCTCATTGGGATACGACAAGACATTTGTTGTTGCCCACGACATCGGCAATATGGTGGCGTATGCGTATGCCGCGATCTATCCCGATAAGGTTGAGAGGCTGGTTGTTATGGACGCTCCAATTCCCGGGATTGATCCTTGGAGTGAGATTCTCCAGAATCCCGGAGTCTGGCACTTTAACTTTCACGGACCGGATGCGGAACGGTTAGTTGCCGGCAGGGAGCGTATCTACCTCGACAGGATATGGAATGATTTCACGGCCGATCCGGGTAAACCCGATGAGGCCACCAGAAATTTCTTTGCCGCCACGTATGCGCAACCGGGTGGAATGCGAGCCGGATTCGCGCAGTTCACCGCCTTCTCCCAGGATGCGAAGGACAATAAGGTCTTCGAACAAACCAAGTTGACGATGCCTGTGATGGCGGTCGGTGGAGAGAAGTCCTTCGGCCCCCTCCAGGCCGTCATCATGCGTCACGTTGCGACAAACGTCCAGGAGGAAGTTGTCGCAGGTTCAGGACATTGGCTGATGGAAGAGAAACCCGAATACACGGTGTCCCTGATTCGTAAGTTTCTTGACGGCGCAGCGGTTGCTCATCCAGTCGCGAGTAGTGAGGACGTTTCCGGCGAAGAACGCATAACTCCTGCGGAATACAAGTTTCCGCAAGTCGGAAATCCGGGCATTGGAAGCTCGGGCGTAGGCGGAATCCAGACCATTGTGCTAAAGGGCAATCCAGATCAAGCGAGTATCTACACGATTATGCTTCGCGTGCCAGCACACACACGCATCGCTGCGCATTCGCATCGCGATGACAGGGTGGCTACGGTCATCTCCGGTACGTGGCATATCGGATACGGCGATAAGTTTGACGAGGCGAAGCTGAAGGCCCTCCCGCCAGGCAGTTTCTACACCGAACCGTCTGCTCGGAATCACTTTGCAGAAACTGGAGATGAACCGGTTGTCGTTCAGATTACCGGTTTCGGTCCATCTTCGACAGAGTATGTGGATCCGAACCAAGATCCGCGCAAATCACGCAAGTCAAATTGAATTGCGCCAGCTAAAGATGAGGTTCTGGGTGAGTGGTCGGCGACTCGTGCCCAACAGGATTAGGGACGAGTTGCCCGTAATCCGGGCATAGCCCCGAGTCCTATGCGCCCGATCAGGCGGGGCGGTTGCGGCAGCGGCGCCAGTCGCGTGAGCCAAAGGCTCAGTTCGCCCGCGAATCCGGCATAGCCGAGGAACTGTGGTATCAATCCTACGCACGGCGGGCCGCACTCGAAGCTCTGGGCCGTTTCTTGCGAACCTCCTGCGGGGAAAATCGGGCCCATCTGTGATTTTTTCAGTGCCAGGCGCGAATAACAGGGTGACAGCACAGCTTGCGACAACGGCGGACGCAATGTAAGGGAGCAGATGGCCATACCAGAACTTCAGGAAAGGTTCCAGACCGTGGTCGATCAGCACAAGAAAATCCTCTACAAGGTCTGCAACTCGTACTGCAGGAACCGCGACGACCGGGACGATCTGGCGCAGGAGATCATCATCCAACTATGGCGATCTTTCGGCAAGTTCGACGAGCGCTACCAGTTTTCCACTTGGATGTACCGCATCGCCCTCAACGTCGCGATTTCGTTCTATCGCCGCGAGAACACAAGAACACGATATGTCATTTCCGACGAGCAACACCTTCTGGAAGCAATCGATGAGGCGAAAGATCAGCCTGAAGAAATACGGTTCCTTTACGAAATCATAGAAGGACTTGACCCACTGAACAAGGCGCTCGTCCTGCTCTATTTGGACGGGAACAACTACCAGGAAATCGCGGAAGTGCTGGGCATCAGTGAAACCAATGTGGCAACGAAGATAAGCAGATTGAAAAGCAAGATGAAGCAGGAATTTCAGGGAACAGGCCAGGCTGAATCCCAGGCTAAATCAAGGAGCAAGACATGATGGAACTGGATGAACTCAAGCAGAAGTGGGCGGAACACGATCGTAAGCTCGAAGTGAACATCCTCCTGACCCGTCAACTTCTAAGCGCGACAAAAATGAACCGCGCGCGGTCCGCGTTGCGACGCTTAGCCGTTTTTCGGGCCTTGGAGTCAGCCGTCGCGCTTGCCGTCATCATCGTACTTGGATCCTTCATCGGGGGCCACATTGCGAGGGTGCGGTTTGTGGCACCTGCTGCCGCCCTGGACCTGTTCGAGATTGCAACCTTGATTGTACTGCTCCAGCAGATTCGGCTCGCACTTTACATGGACTATAGCAAGCCGGTTGCCGCCATGCAGAAGCAGCTTGAATCTCTTCGGTTGCTACATATCCGTCACTTGCAATGGACGCTTCTGCTAGCGCCTCTCCTTTGGATACCACTCCTGATTGTCGCCCTAGAGGGATTTTTGAAGGTAGACGCTTACAAAAAACTCGGAGCCGCTTATCTGCTCGCCAATCTGTTATTCGGACTGGCCATCATCCCGATGGTGATATGGCTGGCGAAGAAATTTGGCAACCGCATGGACCGCTCCCCGAAGATTCAGTGGCTCATGAAGGAACTCGCAGGGTACAACCTGAACACCACCTCTGAGTTTCTCGCGACACTGTCCGAGTTCGAGGAGGAGAAGCGAGATCACTGACGGAACGGTGAACCGCCCGCGATAACTCCCCGGTGGTCGGTAACTCGTGCCCAACAGGATCAGGGACGAGGTGCCCGTCATTCACCAACCAAGTCAGAATCGGCTAAGCGAAGAGTCGACGCCATAGCTCGACGAGGGCATTGGCGATTGGACATTAACTGACGCCGCAAACTGCGACCCGACTACAAAAGAGGCAAGATTAGCGCGTAATTTCAACTTATTGCTAGAATTGCGTCTGCTGTTTCCGGGGGCTCTTATGGATGTTCCCAAGGCAGGGCCGCCGCGCAGCGGCGCACATGCGATGCCTTTCTTAAAGGCGCATGTCCGCACCGCGCTCCGAAGAACCTTCCTGGCTGCGGTCCTCAGTGCCTTGGTCGCGGTCTCGCTTTCTCAAGTCTCGCAGCCGTCCTCAAGCGGTGATCAACCGCTCCGCAAGTATGTTGGCACGTACCAGTGGGGACCAGATCAGTTTCTCTACCTTCAAATGTGGAGTGAGCTTAGAGGGAAGAATGATCTCGTCGCGTTTGATGAATCCGGGGAGGTTCGCACCCTGTTCCCTGCCGAGGAAGGAAAATTCGTAGCTGGCCCCGGCGCCGCGGTTTCGGATCCAGTCGAATCGCGAGTCGAATTCAGTAGCGATGCCAGCGGCAGGATTGTGTCGCTCAGTTGGCAACGCGGTAGCTCCGTAGCCCGAACGGCGCGCCGGATTGAGAATGACAAGCGTGAAGATATCAGCTTCGCAAACCGGGGTATCCACTTGGCGGGCACTCTCTTTTCTCCATTGAGCCCTGGGAGACACCCTGCGATCGTCCTGGTGCCGGCGTCCGGAGCAGAAGACCGGGAATACCTTCTTCCTTTTGCGCACTTTCTTGTTCGCCACGGAATGGCGGTGCTCGGATACGACAAGCGCGGGGTGGGCGGATCGACGGGTGACTGGAAAACGGAATCGTTCGATGACCTGGCAAGCGATGCGATGGCCGCCATCAAGTTCCTGAAAATGCGGAAGGACATCGATTCTTCGCAAGTGGGCATGCTGGGCTGGAGCCAGGCGGGATGGGTAATGCCACTCGCGGCCGCAAGGGAAAAGGACGTTGCATTTTTGATCAGTATCTCTGGTGCCGGCGTTTCGCCCGCCGAAACCACGATCGACGAGGCCCAAGGCGAGTTGAAAGCTGCGGGCCGACGTCCTGAGGTCATTGGGCAGATCACCGAACTCATGAGGCTCAAGTACGATTTTGCGCGTACGGGCCAAGGCTGGAACGAGTACGCAGCAGCGCGCAACAAGGTTGTCGCCAGGCTGGGAAGGGCGCCGGACGATTTTCCTGGCAGCCCCGATGATCCTTATTGGCAGTCGATTCGCGGGCTCTATTTCTATGATCCAGCGCCTGCGCTTCGCGGGCTCCGAATCCCGGTGCTCGCGCTTTTTGGCGAATTGGACGACAACATCGTCGCAGATAAAAATCAGAAGGCTTGGGACTCCGCCTTACGCATGGGCGGCAATCACGATTACACTCTGCGAATTCTACCGGGAACGGACCATATGATGCTCGAAGCAAAGGCCGGCAACAATGCTGAAATGGCTGCGTTACAGCGATTCACGCCAGCCTATTTTGTGACGGTTCAAGAATGGCTTGCAAAGCGAGTTCGCGGTTTCCGGTTGCGTAGGTGATAGATCGAACACTGGGATTCTCTGGGCCTCAGCGCGCAATTCGTCGGTAGGCAACGCCAACTCTAGCGTTCCCGTCCCTCTGCCTGCGCTTCTACCACTCCGGCGATTCGCAAGGGATCTGGCTCGGAGAGTATGAACGTTTCTGCGCAGCTTCCGCGCGACGAACACCGCAAACCTCTCCAATTTCACGATTGGCGCTTAATCAGCGCTGGTGGTGTCCAGGTGAACGTTTGTTAGTTCCTTGATCTGCGTGATAGCAATCGCGCGAGTTCCTTTTCGTTCAAATACGGCGCCGGTCGCTTGCACATATTTGCCGACGAACGGCATCATCTTTTCACGCTGGCCCGAATCGGGCATATCCGCAGAGATTGGGAAATAGATAAACCCGTCCTTGGTAAGGATGATGATCGGTGAGCCGTGCCTAACGCAATCCAGGGTGCACTTCAAATCAAAGTTGGTGGCGGTCCCAGCCGGATTTTGGACCGGACAAGCGAGGTCCGCGAACGGCGCCCTCGATGGTCATCGTCTTCGCGTTGGGATCCATCTTAGTACCCTGACTTGCGAGCACCGGACCGAGCAGCGATACGCTAATAGCCGTCGCAAATACAGCATGGAACAAAGTGGAGCGCTTCATAAGCCTCCTTTGGCGTGCAGCTTCCAAAGTGACAGCAATCTATACCACATCTACCGCCGCAAGCAACCCTCCGCGTCCCCGAAATACTCGCATAGAAGCGGTACGTTGAACGATGAATCTCACACGTAACCTCGGCTCTCTGCCGCTCCTCATCGTCCGTGGGGTTGGTCGCGAAACCGAGAAGCGTTACGGGCACGCGCCACGTTTCTCGGCAGTACTGGCAAGGCCGCGTATCTATTGGCGTTTGGTAAAAGCGGCGTAAATGACTGAACCCATACAACCAGCAACGCGAAGCGGCCCAAAGCATCAAGGGGAGGCACACATAATATTTACGTTGTATGCTGGTTAGGACAGCAAGCGCTGGAATTCTGGGTTGTCACGCAGAGAGTTTAGATCGGGGTCGTTTTTGATCCACTCTTTGCGCCAGCCAGAGCGCACGACTTTTCTCAGACAATTCAGCGCCTCTTTCGTGCGATGCAGCACCGCGTAGAGGCATGCCACGTTATAGAGAACAGCGGAATCTTCCGAATCCAGCGCCAACGCTTTTTCCGCCCATGCGAGGGCCTCTTTTCTTCGGCCAATTCGCGCCCAGCAAATGGCTCCCAGGTATAGTGCGCGCACATCGCCGGGATTCACGGACAGTTGTTGTTCGGCAACTTCGATAGATCGGGCATACACGGCAGCAGCCTTCGCTTTGTGTCCGAGCCCCGTGTAAGCTAATCCCAAGAAACCAAGCGCCTGGTAATCCTCCGGCCTCACGCGCGCTGCGGACTCGAACGGTTCGATTGCCTCTTTGTACTTTCCTTGCGCCAGGCAGGCACGTCCGTAAAAGTAGTGGGCATCATAGAGGCCGGGATCGAGGCGAATCGCGGCCCGAAATTCCTTCTCCGCGTCTGGATAGTTTCGCAGCGTTGAGAGCGCTACCCCACGCGACGCATGCGCTTCCGCAAGTTTTGGCGCCAACTCCACTGCCTTGCGGCTGGCCGAATCCGCTGCTTCCAAATTCTCGCGGGTCGCTTCCCAATAAAGATACAGATACGAGCAGCAGTCGGCGAAGCCGGCGTGGGCCGCAGCAAATTCAGGATCCGCTTCAATCGCCCGAGCAAACATTTCTCGCGCTCGCTCGAAATTCTTGCGCCGGAACTGGTGAAAAAGCTGCCTTCCTTTGAGATACAGCTCATAGGCATGCAAGTCAGTTGTGCCCGCTTTTTCGCTCTGCAAGGAACAGCGCTGGTCCATCCAGCGGTCGAGTTCATCTTTGAACGCGAGCACGCTGCCCAATTTGTGGTGCATCTGCCTGCGGACCGGGAATTGCTCTGTCTTTTCCCACCGCTGGACCGTGCGCACGTCTCGTTTCAGATAGGCTGCGATTTGTTTCCATCCCTCCAGACGCTGTCCTCGTTCGGAGGCAGGAGGATTTGCTGGTCGCTGATGAACTCGAGATGCTGAATACGTTTTGTGACTCAATCCCATGACTGCGGCAAAGTGCGGCAAATCCTGCTTGCCGCAGGATGCCGCTTGTGCAGCCAGCATTGTACTTCTATTTTTGTTGCGAACCATGAACCGAAAGGAGTCTTTGATCCATGCGTTTGACAATGAATTGGTTGCGCTTGCTGTGTTGCTTGCTCTTGGTCGTCGGTAGTTCCGGCTCGGCTCGCGCTGCTGGGCGGGCAACCATCCTTTACGATGCTTTCGGGAATTCGGAACACCTCAAGAAAGATTGGGGATTCTCGGTGCTGATTGAGTATGCGGGCAAGAAGATTTTGTTCGATACCGGTAACAACGCCAAAATCTTTGCCGTCAATGCTCATGCTATGGGTGTCAACTTGAAAGATCTGGACTTCGTCGTGATTTCGCATCGCCATGGCGACCATACCAGCGGCCTGAACTATCTCTTGAAGGTCAATCCGAAGGTCAAAATCTACGCTCCCGCGGAATCGTTCGGCGTATTTGGAAGCACGCTTCCCAAAGGCCTTTACCAGAGCGTCGATACTTTACCGGATAACATGCGCTATTTCGACGGAGAGGAACCCCGGGCATTCTCTTCCGGCAGTCCATGGCCGGAGGCGAATTTCGTGTGGGTCGATAGCCCGGTGGAAGTCGCGTCCGGCATTTTCCTCATCCCTACTGTTTCAAAAGTGACGGGCACCCTGGAACTCCGCGAACTCACCTTGGCGATTAACACTCCTCATGGACTGGCCCTGGTTGTCGGATGTTCGCATCCGGGAGTGGAAGAAATTCTGAGCGCGGCTTCTGCGGTGAATTCTCACGTCCACATGCTACTCGGCGGTCTCCACCTGGTGAAAACTCCCGACGCAGAGATCGAGCGCCTCGCCAATGCGCTGCATGACAAATGGAAAATCGACCGCATTGCGCCCGGACACTGCACAGGAGAGCCTGCCTTTTCTAAATTAAAACAGATCTTTGGCGACTCCTATCTATACGCAGGTCTTGGCTCTCGTGTGGATATTCCGTGACAGTGTCAATAGCAACCTTCCGTCGATCTCAGTGTAGCCCTACCACCTCGTTCCGCCCACGGCGGGCGGTTGGTCGGTCATCCGGGAGTTACCGCCCGGCCACAGGGCGCCACCTTTCCGCTCACCCCCCTTAAGTTCGCCCAAGCGCTTTGCTCCGGTGGACTAGTCCCATGTCCACACCTTCCCGTTTCCCTCCATGCTATCCTCCTGTTACCGCTTCTCATGCGCATCCTCACTCGCTACATCCTGCGCGAGATTACGTATCACGCCTTGATCGGTGCGGCGGTATTCACGTTTGTTCTCTTCACCCAGAGTCTGGCGCGCGTCCTGGAGATCGTCGTCCGCAATAGTGCTCCGTTGCCCAGCGTGGCCGAACTATTCTTTTTGACAGTGCCCGGCGCCCTTACCTACACCATCCCCATGGGAGTGCTGATCGGCATTTTGATCGGACTCAGCCGTCTGGCTGCCGACAGCGAAATCACCGCCATGCGGGCCAGCGGCATTGGAGTCTGGATTTTCCTGCGAATCGTTTCGATTTTTGTCCTGGCCGGCTGGCTACTGGCGTTGGTGAATAGCGTTTACCTAGCGCCCATGTCTCAGACCGCCTTGGCGCGCTTGGAGAATCAGCTGAAAGGTTCGCAGGTTTCGTTTGAAATTCAGCCGCGCGTCTTTTACGAAGGCTTCCCCAAGCGCGTGCTCTACGTACAGGATGTAAAAAGTGCAGAGGGGGCGGCCATCTGGAAGGGCGTATTTTTCGCCGACACCACTAACCCTGCGGCGCCGCGGATCACCCTGGCCCGCGAGGGCGTTCTGGTCAGTGAGGGCGCGGACATTCTCCATCTGCATTTGGTCGGCGGATCGATCCATGAAACCGATTCGCAATCTCCGGGCAACTATCAGATCAAGACTTTCGAGGAGACGGATTTCCCGATTCCCCTGCCACAGGCCAATAACAAAGAGCAAGAACCGGCGCCGTTGAGCCAGTTAAGCACGACAGAATTGCTTACCAAGTCCACCGGCCTCAAGGAATACATTCGGCGTTGGTACTTGATTGAGTTTCATCGCCGTTTTGCGCTCCCGACTGCCTGCGTGGTGCTGGGATTGGTTGGTATTCCCCTGGGGCTCTCGTCGAAAAAAGGAGGAAAGTCAGCTGGTTTCGTCATCACGATCGCCCTGGTGTTCGCCTACTACTCGGTTTCCTTGCTCGGAGTCTCGCTGGCGAAGCAGGGCAAGATTTCTCCCTTCCTGGGAGTCTGGCTGGCCGATCTGGTTTTTCTCGTGGCAGGCGCTGTGTTGATCTGGAGGGCGGAACGCAGGCCTCTGGAAATCGGCTTCCTGAAGGGATGGAGGCAGAGACATCCTGCGGCGAAAACCAATGGGCGGGAGTTGGGCCGGGCGATGGGCAATGGTGGGGCCTTTCAGAGGGCCGTCGGGCGACGCCGCGTGTTCCGCGCCAGTTTTCCGATGATTCTAGACGATTATGTGCTGCGCGACTTCGGCCTCTACTTATTCATGATTTTCGCCGCCTTCCTGATTTTGTTTCTGGTGTTCACGCTCTTTGAGTTGCTGGGAGACATTCTGCGCAACCAGATTTCACTGATGGTGGTAGCGGAGTATTTGCTTAATGTATCGCCCTACTTTTTATACGCGATCGCTCCCATGGGAACGCTCTTTGCCGTGGTCATCACTCTTGGTTTAATGCAACGGTCGAATGAGATCACCGCCATCAAAGCCACCGGCATGAGTCTCTACCGTATTGTGGTGCCGGTCCTGGTCGCGGCGGGCGTGGTCGCAGGCGCGCTGTTTGCTTCCGACCAGCTTTATCTTCCCCATACCAACAAGCGGCAGGACGCCCTGCGGAACCAGATCAAAGGCAAGCCGCCGCAGACCTATTTGAATCCCGATCGAAAATGGATTTTCGGACAGCACTCGACCATCTATTACTACCAAGTCTTCGATTCGGATCGCGACACCTTCGGCAGCCTATCGGCGTTTCAGTTTGATCCCCGGACTTTTGCCTTGACTGAGCGCATCTATGCCAGCCGGGCTAGTTGGGATGAAAACTTACAACGCTGGGTTTGCACTCAAGGTTGGAGCCGCAGTTTGAACGGGCCGGCGATCGATCATTACGGCACCTTCGAAGTCGCCACATTCAATGCCCTTAGCGAACCTCCGAATTACTTCAAGAAGGAAGTCAAACAGTCATCGGAAATGAGCTATGGAGAACTGCGGCAATACATCCGCGATTTGCAGCAGAGCGGATTTGACGTGGTGCGCCTGAAAGTGCAATTGCACAAGAAGTTTGCCTTTCCGGTGATCGTGCTGGTGATGGCGATGCTGGCAGTTCCCTTCTCCGTGTCAGCAGGAAAGCGCGGAGCGATTGCCGGGGTGGCGGTGGCCGCGGGGATTGCCGTAGTCTATTTAACGGTTTCGGGATTGTTCGAAGCCATGGGCAATGTCAGCCAGCTCCCGCCGCTTCTGGCCGCCTGGTCGCCCGACCTGATTTTCGGCCTGGTTGGCGGCTACCTTATTTTGAAAGTCCCCACCTAATGTTCGTTCGCTACTTGACCAGCAGGATGGAAGGATCGGCACCGGTAGGGATCGAGGCCGTTCCAGCATTGGTCAATGCGCCTTTGGTCGGGTCGGTAAACACGAAAGCAGAAAGCGATGAGGCTCCTTGGTTTGCGGTAAAAACATATTGCCCGTCGTGACGGGCGGAAACCCAAACCGGGGATGCTCCAGTCGACAATGCTGGCGGGCTCATCGCGGTCAACGAGCCGGAAACCGGCGCAATCGTATATTGGAGTACCCGGTTTAGCTTGTGGTCGGCAACATATAGGAAGGTGCCCGCGGGTGGGGTAACCACAGCGGGAGTCACAATCACCATGGAGCCGGGTTCTCCATTGGCTGGAAACGGGGATCCGGTAATTTCCCCTAGCTCTCCCGCTTGTTTGTTGGCGCAATTGAGAGAAGGCTTGTCGCAAACCTCATAGACAGAGATATTGCCCGAACCCGCATTCGCGTTGGCGACGTATAAGAAAATCGGATTGGCGCTGGGGCTCTTGGGATCGTCCGGCGTGACCACCATCCCCATCGGTGTGATGGCGTTGCTAATCGCAATTCCCCCGGGAACGCCGTTCGGCGCAAATCCAGGCAACAGAGTAAGCGCGCCATTTGCATCCACCGCATAACCGAGCAGCGTGCTGGCGGAAAAATCGCTGATGTAAAGAAACTTTCCATCCGGAGTCACTGCCAGCGCAGATGGATTATCAAGACCTGTCGTTGTACCCGCAGCAGTGAGAGCCGCGCTTTGCCCGATAGAAAACACCGCAACCGAACCGGCGTTAGGGCCAAAAGGCCCCTGATTCAACACGAAAAGAAATTTGCCTGCCGCATCCATCGCCATGGCCACGGGATTGGTCCCGCCCGAAGGCACAGTTGGAGTGAGCGCGGTCAGGGTCCCATCGGCCTTGATGGTGTAACGCGAGATGTCACCGCTATCATGGTTGGCGACAAATATGGAGTTCTGGTCGGGAGTCATGATCGCGGCCGACGGAAGGGTTCCGGTGGCGACGCCAGCCCCGTTGGTAGTCGTCTTGCCAGTCGAGCGATCAATCTTGAATGGAGATAGGAGTTGGTCGCCTTGTGTGGCAACAAAAATAAACCCCGTGCCGGTGACTCCCGGATTCACGTCTTTTTTAGAACTAGAACCGCAGCTGATTAGCGTCGCCACCCCGCCTAGAACCAGTACCCCTACCAGAACACGGCACTTCATCCCGATTGATTCTCCTCGACGACCTCAAACCAGCCTGGGAGGCCGAAAATTTGCACTCATTTGTGTATCAGGAATATACAGGAAGAGCAAACCTGCACCATGCAGTTGGAACCCCGCAGGGATCATCTGAGTTGCCCGCAGCTAGCCCGTTTCTTTAAGAATCGGTTGAATTTAGCTGTGTTCCATGGCTAGCAAGGCAGGGGCTGGCAGGCCCACCGCGGTTGCCGGTATGCGCATTTCGACTTTCAAGCCGCCTTCTGTCCGATTGGCAGCTTTGACCGTGCCGCCATGAAGCAGGATTGCCCGCTCGCTGATAGCCAAACCCAGCCCGGCGCCTCCAGTCTGGCGGCCGCGGGCGTCATCAATGCGGTAGAACGGCCGGAAGATCTTATCCAGAGCATCATCGGGCACCCCGGGACCGGAGTCTTGTACCACTATGAGCGCGTATTTGCCGCGATCATCGCTCCTCAGGCTGATTTCAACATCGCTGCCTTCCCGGGTGTAGCGGATGGCGTTCCTCACCACGTTCTCAACCGCGCTACGCAGAAGTGAAGCGCTCCCCGACACCAGAAAGTCCTGGTCAAACTCAAATTTCACATGGCATTGACGACTCTGGGCCTCAAATTCGGCGTCTTTCGCGACTTCGGAGATAAGCTCTTCGAGGCGGACAGGGGATTTCTCAATCCCATCCTCGCCGCTCTCCAATCTGGCAATGGTCAGTAAACGACCGATCAGTTCGTTCAGCCTTTCCGATTCCAGGGTGATGCGCTCCAGCGCCCCGCTGGCATTTGGCCCCGAACGCTGCCGGGCCAACTCCAGGGCCACGGACAAACGCGCCAGGGGCGAGCGCAATTCGTGAGAAACATCACTCCACAAACGAGACTGGGCCTTGACCATCGCTTCCAGGCGCCCCGCCATGGAGTCAAAGTCCCGAACCAGTTCTGCGATCTCATCCTTACGCCGCGACTCCGACGTACCCGCCCGCGCGCTCAAGTCGCCGGCCGCAAGCTTCTGAGCCGCAGCGCGCAATTTGACAACTGGACGAGTCATATAGAGGGCTAGGGGGTAACAAACCAGGCCCGAGGAGACAACCGCAATCAGAATCCACAAACCGGGAATGTTGCGCGCGCTGAAAAAGGTGGGAGGAACGGGGGGCGCGGACATGACCAGAGTAAACCGGCGTCCCTTGACGGTCATGCTCGCCTGGCGCAAAAAACGACCGGGTGCAAAGCGCAACCACCTGGGCGAAGGCGTCTGCCGCCCTTGTTGGAAATCTTCTATGAACTCAGGCGGGCGGGCCCCCGAGATCTCCTTGCCATCCTCATCGAACAGGAAAGCCCGCACATGCTGGGTACTTTGCAGTGCGCTCAGGTAACGGCCCACCGCTTCTGCCCCGCCGGCTTGAAACGTATCAATGGATTCTGTGAGGACTTTGGTTTCCAAAGCATCCCATGCGGCAGTTTCACGTTGCGGCCTGAGCCAGATGGCCAACGCAATCGCCAGTACAACGAACAAGGCCTGCGCGACCCAAAAGGACAGGAAGATTTTGAGGAACAGGCTTCTCATCGGCCCGCAGTCCCCGCTTTCGCCGGCGGGCGGGTGAAGATATAGCCCACTCCTCGCACCGTCTTGATGTAGTCGGAGCTGCCATCAGTGTCACCCAGCTTCTTCCGCACTTTGCTTACATGCATATCAATGCTGCGGTCGAACGGAGAGAACTTCCGGCCCAGGACCGAGTCAACCAATCGCTCACGCGAGACCACCTGGCCCGCTTCCTGCAACAGGACTTGCAGCAAATTGAACTCCACGGAAGTCAGCTCCACGTTGTTACCGTCCTGAAAAACGTCGCGAGTGGCAGGATTCAATTCAATGTTGCCCACGCGCAAGATATCGCCCGGTGATCCATCAGTCGTTCTGGTGCGGCGAAGAATAGCACGAATCCGGGCCACAAGCTCGCGTGGATTGAAAGGCTTGGGGAGATAATCATCGGCCCCGATCTCCAGTCCAACGATGCGGTCCACATCTTCGCCGCGGGCAGTCAGCAGCAGCACTGGGATCCGGGAGGTGGTGCGCATCCGGCGGAGCACGTCGAAACCGTTCATCTTGGGAAGCATCACGTCCAGCACCACCAGCAAATGATCGTTGGCAAGGGCGCGCTCCAGTCCCTTTTCTCCGTCATGGACCGATTCGACCTGAAAACCTTCCGGCTCCAGGTACTCGGTCACCAGGCCGCAAAGCTCAACGTCGTCGTCGATCACCAGGATGCGATCCATACAATTCCCCTATTCTGTTTTACATCAGCCAGCCTGCGCATCCAGTCAATAATTGTCAACGAGCAAGTCCAGCATTTACAAAACTTTACCCCGGTTGACCGTCTTTTTACGACTTCCGCCGAATACCAGTGTTCTTATTCAGTAACGGATTCACTCGAAATTGTTGGTTGGGGGGCAGCATGAAATCTCATCGCACGAAGATCTTTATCGCAATGATCGCACTGGTTCTGTTAGGAGCAGTCGCGATTTCGCAGACCATTCGCCGGGCAGAGTATGGCTATGGGCATCGTCACGGCATGTTCGGCGAAGGCCGCATGTTGGCATTTTTCGCGCACCGGCTGGACCTGACCGACGCGCAACAGGCACAGGTCAAGGACATTGTCGCCAAAGAGAAGCCCACTCTCAAGCCGCTGTTTTTGCAGCTGGCCCAGGCCCACCATCAGATGAGGCAACTGGAAGAGAGCGGCAACTTTGATGAGGCACAGGTCAGAGCATTGGCAACCCAACAGTCCCAAGTCATTGCCGAGCTGATCGTGCAGAAGGCGCGCATCGAGTCGGAAATGTTGCAGGTCCTGACGCCTGACCAGAAGGCAAAGTTCAAGGAACTGATGGACAGGCACGAACAGGGCATGACGAGCCGCCTGCAAGACCAGGTTCCGGAGAATCAGGACAAGCAATAACCACGACAGCGAGGAAAGGCGGATACCAATATGGCAGCAGCAGCAATGAGCACACGCGAATTTATTGAGGCCTTCGCCTCCGAACTGTCTTCGGGGATCGATGCCGCGGTCGAGACCTGGCTGGCAGCGATGGAAAACGCCTTGACCGATCCTGAACTGACCACTCTCGGCCGTATGAATGCTGCCAAAGAGATTCTGGAACACTACAAGAATCTTACCGGCAAGAAGCAACTACGTGCCCGCCGGCCGTTGGCTGCCTGAAGGCTGAACATGAACGTCGACGCCTTGTATCGTTACGTGATCGATTCCGCAGTACTCTTCCTTTCTGGCTGGCTGGTGCTGTTGGTGGGGGCTTTTAGGTTCGCATTTCGCAGGTCGACCGATTAGGCGGTAGTGGCCTGGTCCGCGTCGACGCCACCTATAAACTGAAGCGCTAACTGATAGAATCTCATCTACAGAAGCGCATGCTGCCCAAGAGTCTCGGCCCGCTAATCCCCTATTTCAAGAAGTACCGGCTCAGCTACATCATCGGGGCGGCTTGCGTACTGCTGCAAAACGGCGCGGCAGTGCTGTTCCCGCTGGTGATTCAGCACGCCATCGATGGTTTGAACGGCGGCGTGGTCCGGCACAAGCTGGTCATTTTCGCTTCCCAGTTGCTGGGTCTCATTGCCCTTAAAGGAATCTTCTCCTACTTGACCCGTTCGGTTGTCATCGGTGTCTCCCGCGAAATTGAATTTGATTTACGCAACGATTTATTTCAGCATCTGGAAGGATTGTCACACTCCTACTACCAGCGCACGCGGACCGGGGACATCATGGCCCGGGCCACCAATGATCTAAACGCGGTGCGCATGCTTCTCGGTCCTGCGATTATGTATTCCGCCAACACCTTCGTCTTCATGGCGGGCGCGCTGGGATTCATGTATTCCATCAGTCCGAAGCTGACCCTGTATACCTTTCTGCCGCTGCCGATTGCCAGCGTGGTGGTGCAATACTTCGGCCGGCAAATTCATGATCGTTTCGAGACCATCCAGGCGATGTTTTCGGAAATCTCCGCGCGGGTCCAGGAAAACTTTTCCGGGGCACGCGTGATTCGCGCTTACGTTCAGGAACATGCCGAGATTGCCGCTTTTGAGAAAGCCAATACCGAATACATCGGACGCAGTCTGAAGCTGGTGCGTTTGATTGGCATGTTGTGGCCGACCTTAGAAACCATGCTGGGGTTGGCTATCGCCCTGGTGTTGTGGCTGGGCGGACGCGAAGTGCTGGCTGCCCGCATTACCCCAGGACAATTCGCCGCGTTTCTTACCTACATGGTGCAGCTGACCTTCCCCATTATCGCCTTGGGATGGGTCATCAACATTTTTCAGCGCGGTACCGCCTCATTACAGCGAATCAGCGAAATCTTCGCCGAAAAGGCGGAGATTGTGGATAGCGATGAGGCCAAGGCCGGCGCTCCTGCACGGGAATTGGTGGGGGAAATCGAATTCCGCCATTTGAATTTCGCTTATGGAGAGAACGCTGTCCTGCACGACATCAATCTGACGATTCCCGCCGGCAGCAGCCTGGCGCTGGTGGGGCCCACCGGCTCGGGAAAGACGACCTTGGTGAGCCTGATCCCGCGTATCTACGATGCCGCGCCAGGAGCTGTCCTAATTGATGGGCGGCCTGTCCGGCGATATCCGTTGGAATTCTTGCGGCGCAATCTTGGCTTTGTCCCTCAGGAAACCTTCTTGTTCAGCGAGACCGTGCGCGAGAACATCGCCTTCGGCGTCGAAGCTGCTTCGGATGAGGCTGTGCGCTCAGCGGCGGAGGCAGCCAACATTGCCGCTGACATCGAAGACTTCCCCGAAAAGTACGCAACTACTGTGGGGGAACGCGGGCTTACTCTTTCCGGCGGACAGAAACAGCGCTCGGCGATTGCCCGGGCGTTGATCCGGAATCCGAAGGTGCTGATTCTCGATGATGCGCTTGCCAGTGTCGATACGCAGACGGAAGACAAAATCCTGAACCATCTAAGAGAGGTCATGCGCGGGCGTACCACGATCTTTATTTCGCATCGAGTATCGACGGTGCGAAATGCGGATCGCATCGCCGTCCTGCATGGAGGCCGGATCGTCGAGCTGGGAACACACGAAGATTTGCTGGCGCAGAACGGGTATTACACCGACTTGTACAACAAGCAGTTGCTGGAAGAAGAGCTGGCCGAGGTTTAACCGAAAAGTAGTTGCCAGCAGTTGGCCCACGTAGACTCCTCATGAAACGAGTCGTCACTCCAGAACTGCTTGACAGCGATGCGGGCACGCCCACCGAAGTCGCCGACTCTCTGGCAGACCTGCGCGGTATCAACCGGAAATTTGGCGGAATCGCAACCACTCAGGCCATGATCGAGCACGTGTGGAGATGGGGCTCGCCTCGCCTCGCAGGACAAGTCCCGTCTCCGCACGACCAATTGTCCTTGTTGGAAGTCGGATCGGGTTCTGGAGATGTTGCCCTTGCGGCCCGAGAGCGATTGGCTCCCAAAGGCCTGCGGCTGGATGTTACGCTGCTGGACCGCGCGGCCTCCCACCTTACAACTGGAAATAGCCACCGCGCCATCGTGGGCAATGCGCTAGCGCTCCCCTTTGCTGGGGAAAGTTTTGATCTGGTCAGTTGCGGGCTGTTCGCGCATCACCTCTCTCCCGAGGAGCTGCTTCAGTTCATGAACGAGGCTTTGCGCATTTGCCGGATCGCTCTGCTCATCAACGATCTGGTGCGCAGTCCAATTCATTTGGCGCTGGTCTATGCGGCATACCCGTTGTATCGAAGCCGCCTCACACGCCATGACGCGCCTGCTTCGGTGCGCGCAGCATACACTCCGGAGGAGATGCGAAACCTGATCGCGCAGACTTCGGCTGCGAAGGTCGAGATTGTGCGGCGCCGTTTGTATCGGATGGGTGTGATGATCTGGAAGAAGTAAATGGCCGAGTTATATGATCTCGTTGTAATCGGCGGTGGGCCCGCGGGTTCGGCAGCGGCCATCACCGCCGCTCGCTCCGGCGCAAAGATTTTATTACTTGAGCGCGGCCGATTTCCCCGGCACAAGGTTTGCGGTGAGTTCGTGTCGGCGGAGTCGCTTGGATTGCTCTCTTCCCTGCTCGATCCCGCATATGTGTCTGTTCTGCGCGATGCCCTCCTCATTCCACACGCTCGGATGTTTGTGGACGGACAAGTCCTGCACAGCACGGTTCGGCCTCCTGCGGCCAGCATTGCCCGATTCGATCTCGATATGGCCCTGTGGAACTCAGCCGGAAAATCTGGAGTGGAAGTGAAACAACAGGTCGCCGCGGAAGTCATCCGTGGAACCGGACCATTTCAGGTGAATACTTCCATTGGCGAATTCGCGGCACGGGCCATCGTGAACGCTTCGGGACGATGGTCGAATCTCAACGCGGGAGGGCAAAAACAGGCGCAGGACAAATGGCTGGGAGTGAAAGGGCATTTTTCTGAGGCAGCCCCCCATCTCTCCGTTGACCTCTATTTCTTCGACGGCGGATATTGCGGAGTGCAACCACTCACGGCAGACACCGTCAACGCCTGCGCCATGGTGCGGGCTGAGGTGGCGAGCACACTCACGGAGGTATTTGCCCAGCATCAGTTCCTGCGCGAGCGCAGCCGATCATGGAAACCGATCACGGAGCCGGTGTTTACCTCGCCGCTCATCTTTCGCGCCCCGCAACCACTGCGCGATGGAATCTTGATGGCGGGCGATGCTGCGGCATTCGTCGATCCTTTTGTCGGGGACGGAATTTCACTGGCATTGCGCAGCGGCTCGTTGGCAGCAAATTGCTTAGTCCCATTTTTCAATCGGCGAGTTTCGTTTGAAGAAGCGCTTTCCAGATATGAACGGCACTACCAGCAGCGGTTTTCGCCGGTATTTAAAACATCCTCTAAGATCCGCAAGATGTTGCAGCTGCCTCGGGCCGTCCGCAGGCCATTGGTTTTCATGTTGGACAAGGCCCCCGCGCTCACCCAGCACCTGTTGAGCAAAACCCGATAGCAAACCGGGAATTGGAGAACCGGGAACAGAGATATTCCAGCCAGTTGGAGAAATATCAGTTTATCGGTCTCAGTTCTCGACTCTCAGCGAACGACTAAGACTTCTCTCACGTTGTCGCGCGCCAGGAAAAATTTGATGGAGGCAAAATCGCGGAACAGGTTTTCGATGTGACGGTTATTGAATACGCGTTGCAAGGGGAAGCTGGAATTGAGCGAGGTATGGATCGCCCCGGTCGGGCCGCGACGCAGTTCACGGCGAGGTTCGACCGGCTGCATTTCTAAAGTGTCTTTGTCTACGATATGGAAGCGGAAACAGGGCGCATCGGGCCCCGCTTCGCGGGTGTGAAAGAAGGCCAGCAACTGGCCGCCGGGTTTGAGCATGGACCAAAGGCGCCCGACCACCGGTTTTACCAGACTTTCATCCATGTAGTCTGCCAAGTTCCAGCAGAATACAATGTCAAATTGCGTGTTGGTGAAGTTCAGGTTTTCATCCAGGAACTTCTTGCTGTCCAGGACCTTGTTACCCTGCTCGTCGGTGGTTACGAGGGCGGGATCGGTAGAGGCTTCCAGCAAATCCTCACTGTAGATCTTGTGACCCCGTCCCGTGAAAAATCGGATGTTAGTAGCGGAAGTGTAGCCTAGATCCAGGATGCAGAGGGGGTCCTCAGAAGCCATAAGTTTGGCGAGCTCCCCCAGTCCGCTGGAACGCCTTGTCAAGCGCGCCGGCGGCTGGTCTGAGACGGTGGCTGAAGAGCCTGATGAGCTGCGAAAGAATTTCATGTAAACGATGCGATAAATGCCGCCAATACCCTGTACGGCATTGGTTTAGCTACTTCTCCATTTTCTAAATATAGCGCGAAACGCCGCGGAGGAGTGGTCAGAAATTCCCCGATTGCGCTCGGGCGGCCAAACTTAGGTATGTACTTAGATGACTCCCATGGTCATGCGGATGGCTTACTTCCGTCGCGCTGCACATCGATCTTCCCCTTGAAGTACGCACCCTCTTCAATCGCCAACCGTTGCGTGGTGATATCGCCTACCGCGATGGCCGACTTGCGCAGCTCCGCCCGCTGGCTGGCGTTGATGTTCCCTTCCAGCTTGCCTTGAACCGTCACACCCTTGGCATTCACGTTGGCTTTGACTTGCCCGTTGGGACCGATGGTCAGGTTATTACTGCGCAACTCAATGGTGCCCTCAACCTGTCCGTCGATGTAGAGATCTTCGCTGCCGGTCAGTTCTCCCTTAATAATGACTGACTTGCCAATGTGGGCGAATTCGCTGGTTTTTGCTGCGTCCATGAAATTGGGCCTCCCCGGTCGGGGTACTGCGGATGTCCTGCCTTCTGGCGCAATGACTATATCCCACCGGTTTGGCGGGCGCAATCGGCCAAATGGCCATCAAGGGATGACGTTGCCGGGCGCTGTCCTACGATAAAATGTTAGTCCATGGGATGGCTGTGTAGCAGATCCTATTTTGCCCTGCCTTGCACTCTGGCCATTTCCCTGTCCTTTTCTGTTGCCCAAACAGCCCAGAGTGCCGCGGTTTCTCCGGTCGAGCTAGTGCGGCAGGCGGTGGCCATGGAGCTCCAGCCGCCCGATGCCGGTAAGAGGTTTCTGTTCCAGCATTACAAGAAAAATCCGAACGGCACCCAGACCGGCGTCTACGTGCAGACACGTGAGGCCATCGCCGGAATGATGATCGCGATCAACGACAAGCCCCTCAGCGAAGATCAACGGAAAGGGGAGGGCCAACGCATCCGGCGCTTCATCGATAACCCGGAGGAGCTCAAGAAAAAGCAGAAACAGGAAAAGGAAAATGCCGACCGGGTCACGCGCATCATCCGCGCCTTGCCGGATGCATTTCTCTATGAACAGGATGGAGTGGAGATGAGCCAGCCGGGCCTGGGGAGAACCGGGGATCCACTCACGCGGCTAAACTTTCGTCCCAACCCCAACTACGATCCACCTTCGCGGGTAGAGCAAATCCTAACCGGCATGCAGGGCAACCTTCTGATTGACGCCAAACAGAAGCGCATCGCAAGGATTGAAGGGACACTGCAAAAGGACGTCAGCTTTGGCTGGGGTCTCCTGGGACACCTGGATCATGGGGGCCAAATTTTGCTCGAGCAGGCAGACGTTGGGAAAAGCCACTGGCAGATTACCAAGATTGATATGGCGTTTACCGGGCGAATCTTGTTGTTCAAAAGTGTAAACGTACGATCCACCGAAACCTACAGCGATTTCCAGCCCGTGGCTGCCGACCTCACCTTTGCCCAGGGGGTCGATCTGCTGAAGCAATACGAATCCCAGTGGCTGCTGAGCCAAAATGAGAGCTCGCACTCTTACAAGCGCTAACGAACCAGGACCGGAAACCATCGACAAGGGAAATCACATGACGAAGCGAAAACTTGGCAGTCTTGAAGTATCAGCTCTGGGCTTCGGTTGTATGGGACTCAGCTCTGGCTACGGACCAGCCACGGAGAAGCAGCAGGCAATTTCAATGATCCGGGCGGCCTTTGAACGCGGAGTTGCTTTCTTCGATACCGCGGAGGCATACGGCCCCTATCTCAACGAAGAGGTTGTTGGCGAAGCACTCTCTCCCATGCGCCAACAGGCAATCATTGCCACCAAATTCGGCTTCGCCTTCAACGCCGAAGGCAAGATGTCAGGCTTGAACAGCAAGCCAGAACATATTCGCGAATACGTGGAGGGCGCATTGAAACGCCTGCGGACGGACGTGATCGACTTGCTCTACCAGCATCGCGTCGATCCTGAAGTTCCGATCGAGGATGTAGCGGGCGCGGTTAAGGACCTCATAACGCAAGGCAAGGTGAAGCACTTTGGTCTTTCCGAAGCTGGAGTACGTACGATCCGCCGCGCCCATGCGGTGCAGCCAGTCACGGCATTGCAGAGTGAATATTCGCTATGGTGGAGAGAGCCGGAGCAAGAGGTTCTTCCCGTGCTGGAAGAACTTGGGATCGGCTTTGTCCCATTCAGTCCTCTGGGGAGGGGTTTTCTGACGGGAGCGATTAAGGAAGATACGACATTCGGCGACACAGACTTCCGCAAGATCGTGCCGCGCTTCAACGAGGAGAATCTGAAAGCGAATCAGGGAATCGTTGAAGCTCTTGGTCGGATCGCTGAACGCAAGCACGTAACTCGCGCACAAATTGCGATTGGCTGGCTACTCGCTCAGAAGCGCTGGATTGTTCCGATTCCCGGAACGACGAAACTGCAACGCCTGGAAGAAAATCTTGGCGGCGCCAACATCGACCTCACTTCAGCGGATCTTCAGCAGATCGCGGAAGCCCTCTCGAAAGTTGAGATCCACGGCGCCCGATATCCGGAACGTTTCCAGGCCATGGTGGATCGCTAGAGGCAAGCTTGCCTCGGGCTTACCCCTGGGCCAGTCTGCTCTCCAACCGGCTTTTCACCTCCGGCCATTCTGTGTCCACAATGCTGAAATACACCGAATGGCGGATGCGGCCGCTCCAGGTCACCATATGGTTGCGGAACGTGCCTTCCTCTTTTGCGCCGAGGCGCAGGATCGCCTTGCGCGACTTTTCATTCAGCGAATCCGTTTTGAATTCCACTCGCAGGCACTTCCAGACTTCGAAGGCGTGGCGAAGCATTAGATACTTGGCTTCTGTATTCACGGCTGTCCGTTGCCATGCTGGGGCAATCCAAGTGGAGCCGATTTCTACATGGCGGTTGGCTGGGTCAATGCTCATGAAACGCGTGCTGCCTACGATTTGCCCCGAGCCGCGTTCCAGCGTTGCAAAGGGGACCGAAGCACCGCGCCGATGCTCAGCCAGGACTTGATCGACGAAGCGCGCGCAGTCTTCCGGCGTACGCAGGGCATACGGGATCCAGCGAAACAATTCCTCGGCGTGGCCTTTCATCACCTCCCATAGCAACGGCGAATGGGAGGGTTGAAGCGTCGCCAGCCGAACCACTTGGCCCTCTAAACTCACATCTTGGGTGGGATCGAAGGAAAAATTTTCGGGCATCGATCTCATTGTAAACGTGGGAACCCGTCGCCAGGCTAACTGGCACTTTCTCAAGAGCAATATCGCACCTCCTCAGTCGCCCCCAAAGCTCCGTCGAGCGAAAGGTTTCAAATTTCGGACCGTTTCCTTAAGAATTGACACGTGTTTAGTGCGCACATATACTGTGTCATTATGAATGTTACCCTGTCCATTGATGAGCAGACGGTCGCCCGCGCCCGCAAAAAGGCGGAGGCCCTGGGCACTAGCCTGAACCAGCTAGTCCGCGACTACTTGCACAAACTGGCCGGCGGCGACGATCCGGAAAAAAGCATTGAGGAGTTCAAGCGGCTCTCCGGGCAGGGCAACTCCCGCGGCTGGCGCTTCAATCGCAACGAGATCCATGAGCGCTCGTAGCTTTTTCGACACCAACATCCTGGTCTATGCCGACGACAAGTCGGCTCCGGCCAAGCAGCGGCGCGCGCTTGATCTGGTGGCCACGCACCGGCGCGCCGGCACCGGCGTGGTCTCGATGCAGGTATTGCAGGAATACTTCGTCACCGTTACCCGCAAACTGGGCGTGGATGCGCGCGTCGCAAGGCGGAAGGTGGAATTGCTGGCGGAGTTCGACGTCGCCGCGCCCGGTGTCGCCGACATTCTCGCCGCCATTGACTTGCATCGGCTGCACGGCTTTTCTTTCTGGGATTGCTTAGTTCTGCGGTCGGCGAAACAGGCAGGGTGCACAGTTCTCCTCACGGAAGACCTTCAGGAATCACGCGAGGTGGACGGTGTTCGGATCGTGAACCCTTTTGCTCACGGTTGATCCATGAACTGCCCACCGCGGGCGAGGATCGTCGGCATACCGGCGGACGTGTTTCTAGGCAGATGATTTTTGTGCGATTTATCTTAGTGCTCGTACCCCCCACGCTCCAGCGAAACCTTGCCCCGGAACATGCGGTACACAAAAATAAAATATCCGGCGGCCAGCAGCATCCCCAGCGACCACCAGATCAATCCCACGCGCAGGGTGTGTGGGCCAGAGAGCGCGTTGGCGATGGTGATGTCATACGACGATCCGGTTGTAGCCGGAAGGAGTCGCGGATACAGGCCAATGGCCGCGCCCACCAGCATCACGGTCAGATAGGCGCAGGAACAAGCAAACGCCTTCTTGTCGTCGGAGGCGCGGTGGAAGTACTTCATCCCCAGCAGCGAGAACACGACTACCAACGGCACAGCATAGGTCAGCGGGTGGTTGTGGTAGTTGACCAGGGTGTCGGCCCGGACGATCACCGAAGCGGGCAGGCTGATCATGGTCAGCGGCAGGAGCACCAACCACAAGTAACCAAATGCTTTTCGGGCGCGCTGCTGCAAATCAGCGTCGGTCTTCACCGCGAGATACAGCGCTCCGTGAACACCCAGGGCTACCAGAGCCATCAATCCCCCGATGACCGTATACCAATCCAAAATGCCGGGCTGCGGTCCGACTCGCCAGTTGGTCCACAACGGCAGAAAGAAATAGCCTTCCGCGTTGAGCGGCACGCCGCGAATCACGTTGGCCAGGGCCGCGCCATAAAAGATTGCCAGCAGGGCGCTGGAAATGAAGAAGAGTCCGTCGAAAAATGTCTTCCATACTCCCATCGGGATCTGCATACGCAGCTCGATGGCGGCGCCCCGCATGATGAGCAGCCAGAGAACGATCATCAGGGCAAGATAGAACCCGCTGAAGGCCGAGGCATACAGTAGAGGGAACGCAAAATACAGAGTCCCGCCGCCGGCCAGCAGCCATACTTCGTTACCGTCCCACACTGGGCCGATGGTGCGCAGCATCAGTTGCTTCTCCTGCTCGGTGCGCGCCAGCAGCAAATGCAGGATCCCGACGCCGAGGTCGAAGCCGTCGAAGACAACATACGCGACCATCATCACCGCTACCAGCCAGAACCAGATAAATCCCATCGTCGCTCCTCAAGCCATGGTCATCGGCGTGCCCTCGGGAGCCGACACCGCCTGAATCACCGGGCCTCTGCTAATGATCCGGTACACCAATACCACAAAGAGAATCGAAAGCACGCTGTACATGCCCATGAAGCCAAGCAAGGTAAAAAGCCCGTTCCCAGCGGAAACGTATTTGGAATAGCTTTCCGAAGTGCGGACCAAACCGTACACCACCCAGGGTTGACGTCCAATTTCCGCGGTCATCCATCCCGCGGTATTGGCGATATAGGGCAAAGGAAAGCTGAGCATCAGTGGCCACAGAAGCCAGCGCGTGTGAAACAGCCTGCCGCCCCACAGCATGAGGAGTGCCGCCAGCATGAGCACTGCGAAATAGGTCCCCAATCCCGCCATGATGTGATAGCTGTAAAAAAGCAAAGGCAGGGGCGAAGGCCACCGATCGCGCGGAATCTGATCGAGCCCGGCCACTTCCGCTCGCGTCGTTCCGTAAATCAGGAAACTCAAAACGTCGTTGACCACCAGTGGATTGTCGATTCGCTGGTTTACTTCATCCGGCTGCCCCATGAGCACGATGGGCGCGCCTTTCTGGGTGGTGAAGAGCCCTTCCATCGCAGCAACCGCCGCGGGTTGATGCTTTGCCATATAACGGCCATGCAGATCGCCGGTGGGAAAGATCTGGGTTACACAGGAGATGGCGCCGGCAATGACGCCGACCTTGAGAAAGATCTTCCCATGCTCGGGGAAACGGTTCTCCAAAAGAAAGAACGCTCCCACCGCCGACATCACAAACGCGCCAGTAATCACCGCGCCGGACATGTTGTGCGCATATTGCAGCAAGGCCCAGGGATTGGTCAGCAGTCCCCAAAAGCTGGTTACTTCATACACCCCGTTGGGCAACACTTGATAAGCGACGGGATGCTGCATCCAGGCATTGGTGACGATGATGAAGTACCCGGAAATCCAGGAGCCGACGAAAACCAGGAAGGCCGATGCCCAGTGTGCCCAGGCCGAGAGGCGCTTCTCGCCAAATAGAAACAGTCCTAGAAATGCTGACTCCAGAAAGAAAGAAAAGACGCCTTCCATGGCCAGCGGCTGGCCGATCACTCCACCGGTCGTGCGGGAAAAATGGGACCAGTTCGTGCCGAACTGGAATTCCATGGGAATACCAGTCACCACGCCAAGCAGAAAATTCACCGCGAAGATTTTGGCCCAAAACCTCGAGGCTTCATTGTAGAGCTCGTTTTTGTGGCGGATTGCGATCGTCTTGAGAACCACGATCAGCAATGCCAGCCCCATGGTCAACTGGGGGAATAAGTAGTGGTAAGTGATGGTAAAAGCAAAATGAAGCCGGTGCAGCAGCAACGCATCCATGAGCACGCTCGCAATGGCATTCTACTGGATGGCCGCCCGTTACAGGTCGAGCACCGCTGAAACCGATCCCGGGTCTTGATACGGTTGCAGCTTGAAGCCCATACGTTTGGAAATGGCCTGCATGGCAACATTGTCGTGCAGCATTTCCGAGCGGATCCGCGTCAGCTTCTCCGCCCGGGCAACCTGGATTATGCGTTGCAACAATTCCGAGCCAAGTCCGTGTCCCTGGAGTTCGTCGGAGACGAGGACTGCCACCTCCGCCTCTTTGCGTCCGCGCATCTTGTTCAACCGTCCAACCCCTACAATTCTGGGCTTGCCATCCTGGCGCTGCTCCGCAACCAACACCATCTCTCTCTCATAGTCCCCAAAACAGATGCGTAACAAGCGCTCGTGCGCGATGCGCGCGCTCAGGCTAAGCGTCGCGAAATATCTGAGATACACCGTGCGGTCGGACAAGGTGTGGTGAAAGTTCACCATCATAGGCTCGTCTTCCGGACGAATCGGGCGGATGACGTAGGACAATCCCTGCTTGTCCTTCCAGCTCGAAACGTATTGCGAAGGATAGGGCCGAATCGCGGTTCCGGGCAGGTCCTCGGGCTTAGTCGCCGGGTTTTGCAGGACCACGCGCGCATCCAGTGCCAGCAAGCGGTTTGGCGAAGCTAACAAGGGGTTGATGTCGATTTCCTTGATCCATGGCTGCTCCGCCACTAACTGGCTGAAACGAACCAACAGGAATTCCAGCGCCTTCAAATCTACCGCCTTCCGGCCGCGCACGCCCTTGAGGGCTTTGTAGATTTGCGTGTGCTCCATCATGCGCTGCGCCAAGGTTGTGTTCAAAGGGGGCAGCGCCAACGCGCTGTCTTTGTAGACTTCAACCAGCTGCCCGCCGGAGCCGAAAAGCAGTACAGGACCGAATTGCGGATCGACGCTGCTGCCTAAGATCAACTCGTAGCCATCGAGTTTAGCCATCGGCTGGACGGTGACTCCTCCGAACTTATCGGCGCCGGCTTTCTCCGCGACCGACGATTGAATCGAACGATACGCGTTTCTGACCGCGGCTTCGTCAGCCAGGTTCAACTTCACCCCGCCCACATCGGTCTTGTGGGTGATGGTGTCCGAGAACAGTTTCAGAACAATCGGGAACCCAATTTCGCGAGCCTGCTTGACGGCTTCCTCTTCACTGCGGGCAATACGAGTTTCAACCGTGGGAATGCCGTACTGCGCCAGCAATTGTTTCGATTCGAATTCATTCAGCAGCGTGCGTCCCGCCGAGCGGGCGGTGTTAATGATCTTATGAACATTCTCTCTAGCTTCATTGCCCAGTTCCGGGCCTTCGCTCAAGCTCGGAGTCTCATACAGCGTGCGCAGGTTGTCGCTATAACGCCACATGTAAGTAAAAGCCCGGGCCGCAGTGTCGGGATAGGGGAACGTGGGGATGCCGGCGCTATTGAGAATTTTCTCCGCAGACTCGATGCCGGTGCCACCCATCCAACTGGCCAGCAGGGGCTTGCCGGAACCAGTGGCGTAGGGTTTCAAGTGTTCCGCGATATCCGCAGGGTCCGTCATGCCTTGCGGAGTCAGTACCGCCAAGAGTCCGTCACTATTGGGATCTTTGGCGGCGATTTCAATGGCCTTGGCATAGCGCGCGGAATCGGCGTCCCCGAGAACATCAACCGGATTGCCATGGCTCCAGTGCGGAGGCAGAAACTCATTCAGCGCGTTGAGCGTCTGCTCCGTAAGCTTGGCTGGTTCGCCACCGTTGGCAACCAGGGAATCGATCGCCAGCACGCCCGGGCCCCCGGCATTGGTGAGAATGGTCAGCCTCGGGCCTTTCGGGCGCGGTTGTTTGCCCAGGACCTCTGCCATATAGAAGAGATCCGCGATATTTTGCACGCGCAGCACGCCGCAACGATGGAAGGCGGCGTCGAGGACATCGTCGCTTCCGGTCAACGCGCCCGTGTGAGAGGCCGCAGCTTTGGACGCAGCATCCGATCGCCCGGCTTTGATGACGATAATGGGCTTGGTCAGGGCTACCTCACGCGCCGCCGAAATAAACGAACGCGCGTCTCCTACCGATTCCATGTACATCAGGATGCTCTTGGTGTGCGGATCATCCCCAAAGTGGGAAATCAAATCGCCCCAATTCACATCCAGCATGGAGCCGGTCGAGACGATTGCGCTGAAGCCCACCTGCTCTTTGTCACTCCAATCCAGAATGGCCGTCAGCAACGCACCGCTCTGGCTGAGAAAGGCAACTGTCCCGGCCTTCGGCAGTCCTTTGCCAAAGGTCGCATTGAGCCCAATGACCGGCGTCATGATTCCCAGGCAATTGGGGCCGATCAAACGCATGGCGCTGCGCTGTAGTTGCTCTTGCACCTGCTTCTCCAGGGCTGCTCCCACCGCGCCATGCTCGCGAAAACCCGCGGAAATGACTACTGCGGACCTAACTCCAACGTCGACACATTCGCCGATCAATCCCGGGACGGTGGCCGCGGGGGTCGCCAGGATGGCAAGATCGATGGGCTCGGGGATGTCGCGCACGCTCTTGTACGCTTTCGCACCCAAAACCTCCGGGCGCTGCGAATTGACGGGATAGACCCTTCCGTGGAAAGCCGGGTTCAGGAGATTCTCAAATACCGTTCGCCCTACGGTCCCGGCACGCTCGGTTGCGCCGATTACCGCGATGGAATCGGGGCTGAACATCGCATCCAGACTCTGCTTCTGCGTGGCATGTTGCGTCATTCCCGAATCCGCCCTCTCTCGTCCATCGACTGCTGAAATCATAGAAAAGTCTCCCCTTGTGTGGCTAGTGTTGTCTGGTTACTTTTGGCCGCAGTTTAACCACGCACGGTCACAACGGGACAGTGCGCATGCGACACAATTTTCTGCACAGTTGTATTGGCGAAGTGCGTAAGACTGGTTCCACTCGCACGTGGTGGGCGGATTCCCAGCACGATCAGATCGGAACTACGTTCCGATGCAAAACGGAGAATCACCTCGGATGGATCCCCAAACCCCACCGCAAATTCAGGTTCAAACAAAAGACCCAGTTCTGCCGGTACAAGTTCCTTCAGGCGGCGAAGCGCTACGCCGGTCTTAGTTTCCGGGTTATAAGCCTCCGTTCCTGGTTCTACCAGGACGTGCAGCACCGCCAAGCGGGCGTGATGCTCATGTGCGATGGAAATCGCGTGCGGCAGCGCGGCCAGCGATTCAGGGCTGAAGTCGGTGGCAAACAAAACCCTGTTCACCTCCGCCACCGTTTTCTGTGGGCTCACATTCGGCCCTACCGTTAATACGGGAATGAATGACTGACGAAATATTTTTTCTGCCGCCGAGCCCATCAGCATCCTGCGCACTCCGGTACGCCCGTGAGTCCCTAATACCATCATGTCAATCTGGTTCTCTCGCACCACGCGGAAGATGACCTCAGATATGTCCCCGGTCAGTCTCAACACTTGGTGAGGAACCCCCCGTAACTGCGCCTCCAGGCGCTCGGCGTTCCGTTGCAGTTCCGGCTCCCCGCTCTCCAGGATGGCCGGCCAGCTTTCCGGGGAGGCAAACAAGAGGTAGGAATCGGGAGTAAGCACATGAACGGCATACAATTTTGCCTTGTGTTGATGAGTCATCGCCAGTGCCAAGGGCAACGCCGCATTCGAGTATGGTGAGAAATCGGTTGCGTAAAGAATATTCTTTATCACCGCCGGGGCAACCAATTCCAATGTCGTCATGGCAACCCTCCTTTCCCTCTCTACAACCGTCATCCAGCGTTTACCGGATGGCCGACTTCAATTTGCGCATCGAACTCCTGAGTAATTCCTAGTGCGCGGGAAACCAGGCACAGGCCCTTGGCCTTTTTCAGCAGTTCCAGTCCGCGAGCTTGTCCGTTTTCGTTGGATACCGTGAGCTTGGGACGAACCCGGATTCCAGTAAAGGCATATCCACTTTCCGTCTTGGCGACGGTGCCTTCCACCTGGACCTCCAGGTCCAGGAATTCAAACTTTGAGTAGCCGGCAACCGCCTGAAATGTAGTCGTAAAACAACTGGCAATTGCGCTGAGCAACATGTCTTCTGGGGTCCATCTTCCTTCCAGGCCACCAAATTGTGGTGGTGCGGCAAAATGGACCGCGTTCGGCGCAGAATCAGACTTCGTGATCCCTGTTTGCCCGGATGCCCACCAGGCGGTCACGCGATAGGTATGTTCTTTTTCCATTGGTCACTCCCATATCCGATGACGACGACCCTTAAGAAGCCTCCCCTGCATTGATATCCCTGGGTTCTATTGGCTCCGCTTCTCTTTGGGCTGCGCTTTCCGCTTCCATCGTTCATTTTCACCGGGCGGCGCCATCCCCACCGTGCCGTAAAGCACGGGTTTTCGTGATTACAATCACAGAGGTGCTACAATCGTGCAGGGTTAGAACTTATGAGAGCTCCCTATGGGCTCAACATCATTGATGATTGTGTGAATTGTCCAGTTCGCGAAGAACACCTATTCTGCAATCTTTCTGTTACTAGTCTGGAAAAGCTAAACGACATTAAATCGACGGCGGTCTATCCCAAATCCGCCATGCTTTTCATCGAGGGCCAGCAACCGCGCGGGGTGTTTGTCCTATGCGCCGGTAAAGTGAAACTTTCGACCTCTTCGCGAGAAGGCAAGACAATTATTACGAAACTGTCAGCTCCGGGCGATGTGCTTGGTCTGAACGCCAGTATTTCGAATCGTCCCTACGAAGTCACTGCGGAGATGGTCGAGCCCGGCCAGGCAAATTTCATCGCCCGCGATGCCTTCCTGCAATTTCTGCGGGAAAACGGAGATGTGGCGGTGCGCGTGGCGGAACAGCTCAGCCGCAATTACTACACCGCTTACGAAGAAATTCGCACGCTGGGATTGACCAGTTCTCCCGCCGAGAAATTTGCCAAGCTTCTGCTGTCATGGTCGACCGAGAAGGATGCCACCAATAACGGTTCCCAGGTGCGTCTGACCCTCACTCATGAAGAGATCGCGGAAATGATCGGCACCACCAGAGAAACCGTGAGCCGCCTTTTCTCGGAATTCAAGAAGAAACAATTGCTTCAGGTCAAGGGCGCCATGCTGACCATCCGCAATAAGCCTGCCTTGGAGCGGATGCTGCAATCGTAATTGCGGCGCGGGTCACGGCCCCACTCCCCCCGTGTGGCAATCGCTGCAGTTCACCGCGGTCATATCCCCCAGGTCCACCGGATGCTGGAAGCTCAGCTTGGGCGCGGCCGTGATGCTAACGCCGCTTTCCTCTTGCCCAAGCACCGTGTGGCAGGTATTGCATTCCTTGCTGATCACTTTGCCATCTGCGCTCGCATGCTGCCCGTCGTGGCAGCGGAAGCATCCACTGAAATAAAAATGCCCGAGATTGTTGGGATGGGTCTGCCAATTTAGTTTCATCTCGGGGAACGTGGTCCGTTGGAAGATTTGTTGTACCTCGTCAATCGCAGCGCGGATTTCCAGTTCCTTGGTCTTGGACAACGCGGGATATTTCGTCTCGTAGAATTCACGCATCTCCTTGGCGATGCCTGCCACTGCCTGTCCGGTCGTATCGTACTTCGCGGTCAGCGCAGAGACTGCCTGCTGTTTGAGAAATGGAAGCGAAGTATCCAGCCGGCGCGCCGTCAACGACTGGTCGACCGCCAGGTCAGGCGGGATATAGACATGAGTCGGACGGTTGTGGCAATCCACGCAATCCATGCGGTGACGCGGCGCTTTGGCGATATCCTCCTTCTTCATCGTGGAATCTTGCGCGTAGTATTCGGTCACCCGCCCCTGCATGTCTTTGACATGGATATAAGGAATCACTTGCCGCTTTTCATCCGCCGCCACATAGTCGATTTCATTGGCAATATTCATGTGCCAGTGAATGCCTTCCGGCGCGCCAGTCGCTGGGTCTCCGCCGCCGGTTTTGATCAGCAGGCGAATCTGCCGTACCGTATTCTTTTCATCCCCGGCGTAGTGTACGAATACTTTTAGCTGTGCCCCGTAAAACTTTTTCGGCCAGTGACACTGCTCGCACGTATCCTGCGCCGGGCGCAGGTTATGGACCGGAGTAGGAATGGGACGCGGGAAGGTGTTGAAAGCCGCGGCAAATACCTGGCGGGCGCCCGATAACTTCGACTTCACATACCAGGATGCCCCCGAGCCTACGTGGCACTGGACGCAGGTAACACGTGCATGAGGAGACAGCTTGTACGCGGTAAATTCCGGATTCATGACGTTGTGGCAAGTCTGGCCGCAGAACTGCACCGAGTCGGTAAATTCGTACGCTTTATAGCTCCCCACCGCGCTTACCATCACGAAGATTACTAGAAAGGCAACGAAAGACATCGCCGCGCTGCGTTGGGCGGCATCATTCAGATCAATCCGGGGATAGGGCGGCACCTCCTCCGGCTGGGCCACGGAATGGCGCCGGCGCTCGCGCCATGCTCCGGCCGTAATCAGCAGAAGGCCAAGCACCAGGAATCCCGGCGAAATCATGTAAGCCAGAATCCCGATATATGGGCTAGGCCTGACCGCGATCAGGTCAATGAGCACGAAAAGAAAAATGTTGGCTGCGCTTACCATGGACAGCGCGACACCCGCCATACTGATCGGGTTCCGCAACCAGCGGCGCAAGCGCAGATTCAACTTTTCTTTCCCCTTGGCGGGTTCTTCAGAGTTCATCTTTGGTCTCCGGAGGCCTATCTTTCACCACGTCGCCATCTGATTTCTCTTTTGCCGCACTCTCGGGTGGAGTTTGCGCCGAAGCCGGCGCAGATTCCGCATCCAACGGATGCTCCGCCCGGTAGTGATCGAGCGGTATCTTGCCATCCCACCAGGCCCAGTTCATGGGATATGCATCGGGGTCAAAAAAGACCTGGTAGAAGTGCCAGATCACGATGGCCAGTGTTGCCAGGACGGCCTCATAAAAGTGGATGGCCGTGGCCACATCGACCCACCACCGAGGCAGATGATTGCCCACCGTGACTTTGGCCCAAAGCATGATTCCGGTGGCCGCCATGACGATCGTGCCCCACACCAACGCCCAATATTCGGCCTTCTCAGCGTAGGTAAATCGCCCAAACTGCGGCTTGCCGACGCCAAACCCCAGGTGATAAGCGAGATTGCCCCAGCCATCGCGAACGTCATTCCACCCCGGCCAGATATCGCGTAGCATCTTCCGGCCTTCGCCATGGAAGATGGCATAGAACAGGTGATAGGAACCGATCCCTATCAGCGCCAGTCCAGCTAACCGGTGGACCAGGCCGCGCAAGTTTTCGCTCATACCCAACACCAGGGCGCGGAAGAACACGGAATCGGGAAACCTCAGGGCAAAGCCAGTCAAAACCAGCACGATAAAGCTGACAAACAATACCGTATGTTGGAGGCGCTGAAGGCTGGTCATGCGCGTCACCATATGCCCAGTGTGCCGCTGGCGCAGCTGGATGGCCTTGAACCTCCAGATGATAAAGTTGTGCGCCAGCATTGCTCCGATGACCACAGCAATCAGCAGCACATAAAATTTCCGTACCAAGCGCACCACGATGCTGCCCGCATCGTTCGAGGTAGGTGCGTTGACGTGGACCTTGGCGCTGACAAAATTCGCGGTAACGCCACGATGGCACTGTCCGCAGGTTTTGACTAAGTTGCCAGGGTTGATAGTGGACCGCGGATCTCTGGACGGCAGGATGTTATGCGAACCATGGCAGCTGGCGCAGTTGGCCACAATCGTAGATCCGCGTTGCGATGCCAGTCCGTGATAACTCGCCAGATATGTGGAGACGCGCGTTCCCTCGAGACCAAACTCCTGTGACAGCCGCACACCTTCGTGGCAGCGCGCGCAGGTGTTTTGCGCCAGGTTCTGCGCCGATACCGGTGAATTGGGGTCCTTGTGGGATTTTATGGAGTGGATGCCATGGCAATCGGTGCACACCGGGGCCTGCCACTCGCCCCGCGCGATCGCCTGGCCGTGGATGCTCAGACTGAATTGCTGGGCAACCGGGCCGTGGCACTTCCCGCAGGTCGCGGGCACATTGAATTTGAAAATTGGAGACGTGGGGTCGGAAGGAGGAAGAATGTCATGCGCGCCGTGACAATCGGTACACACTGCCGCTTTCTCGATTCCTTTTGCCACCGCCTGGCCGTGTACGCTCCCTTGGTAGGCGGCAAAGGGTTGCGCGCCGCCGGTTACCTCCATCACAAATTTCAGGTTATGGCACGAGCCGCAGGTGGCCGGGATGTTGGCATGATGGGTCCGCGATTGCGGATCGCTGGAGCTGAGCAGTTCGTGAGGACTGCCATGACAAGCCGTACAGGTTGCGCCACCACCGCCGCTGTTTCTTGACGTGGCGTGAAAGCTCTTGTCCCAAGCCGCTTGCTCAACGGCATGGCAGATTGCGCAAGAGACTTTGGCCGGGGTGTTCTCGTGCGGTGACGTTTTCACGTCGGTGTGGCAATCCACACAGGAGAACATGCCGCCGTGCAGGGAGTGACTGAATTTTTCCGGATTCACTTGCAGGCTGACCGGCCTGCCATCAACATCCTTGGTAAGGCTGGCGTCGCCGTGGCAAGCCAGGCAATCGTCATTGCTGGGTTTTTGCGCAGCGGACACGCCGCTGCCGCTCAGCAAAGCGATCAGCAATGCTGCGGCAACCGCTGCGGTTTTCATCGCAGGCTGGCTATTTCCCTTTGGCAAGTTGGCGGATGTAACCGATCAGGTCCTTGATGTCCCCGTCACTGAGCTTCCCGCCGTAGGCCGGCATTTTGTTCTTGCCCTTGGTCGTAGCTGCGATCAGGTCGGCATCGCTGGCCTTCGCCACTTCGGGAGATGCGAAGTCGCGCACGCCCATCTTCTTCCCTGCCGGCGTATCGCCTTTCCCGTCCGCGCCGTGGCACAAGGCGCACTTTGCCTTGTAGTTGGCGGCAGCGTCGGCGGAGGCAGGAGCGCTCCAGAACGCCAGACCACAGACGGCAACTGTCAAAAGCAAACCACGAAACAGCATGACATTCTTCCTCATAG